>Ga0101944_10000985_pt1 | contig 69074 bp, 73 predicted proteins | sample DewCreD2012metaG_FD_75245 | JGI IMG/M metagenome (GOLD analysis project Ga0101944, IMG submission 75245) | Hot spring sediment bacterial and archeal communities from British Columbia, Canada, to study Microbial Dark Matter (Phase II) - Dewar... ... | reverse complement strand
TCTTGGGGTAGAGTTAGTCAGAAGTTTCAAACCGGTAAGTATTCTTTTCTCTGCATCGTATTATTTCTTAATTGCTCTTCTTCTATTCTCCGGTATAAGTAAAATACTGGATCCCCAACCTATGCTTGAAACAATAAAAGCAGTAATTAATGTAAGTGACGAACTGCAGATTGCTGCAGCTACGCTGTTGCCGTTAATAGAAATAACTCTTGCAGTAATGCTTCTGTTAAGAATAAAAGAAAAAGAAACGGTTATTGCTGTAACAGTTCTTTTTCTATTCTTTTTTCTTTTTAGTGTTTACGGAACCGTAATAGGATTAGAGAACGACTGTGGTTGTTTTGGCAAAGCAGTTGAAAGTAGTTTTGGAATAGGGATGGTGATAAGAAATCTTGTTTTTCTTTTAATTGCCTTTATATATTCTAATATGGATAATAAATGAATAAAAAAACTATTATTAAAATAGCAACTATAATACTAATTATTTCTAGTATTGTGTTGCTTGTATTATCTGTTTATGACTTTTTCAAAGCTAGAACAGAAGAAAAGTTATTCTTATTAACAAATCAAGACTATGAATTAAATGAGTTTATTAAAAATACTACGTTATCTAAGAGATATTTCTTCGAAGAAACAAACACATCAAAATTCACAGCCTTACTTTTAATTAATTCAGAAGATTGTAATCCGTGCAAAAAAAATCTTATTAACTTTAACAGTTTTCTCATAAAAAATAGAAATAAGTACGACATAAACCAAATAATTCTAATAAAAGATACTAATGAGAATAAAGCACTTTGGTTCTCGAATACACTTCGTACTAATGTCCCTAAACTATGTGGATATGATAAAATTTATATTCCCCAATTGGAGAAATATGGAAGAACTGTAAATTCAAGACAATTAATTCTAGTAGATAATTTTAAGAAAAAAATTCGTGCTCGTGTAAGAATAGTTCGAAATAATTTATTAAGTAATGAAAAGTTGGAAGAGATATTTAATACAATTACTAATTATGATTAATATTTTCAATTAAATAAATAACTTACTAATTGTAGAATTTGTAAGAAGTATAAATAAAATGGGAGGTGATTATAATGTCGAAACGGAGTCTTGCTTTTATAGCTTCATTTTTTCTTTTCTTATTTTCTTTAGTGATTTACATTTATCCAGCGAAACCTATTATTTGTAGGGACTGTGGTAGCATTGACAATTGTCTATCTGGGAATGGACTGGATATAGGCTGGACCGTTTGTATAATTGTAAGCAGTGAATCCGGCATCAATTGCACGGTTGCAGGCGCATGGTGTAGCTAATGCAGTATAAGTTAAATTAAAAATATTCATTACAATTGGGAGGCTTTATGTTTACTAAACAAAATCGTAAAATCACTTTAACAATTCTTATCTTCTTTTTTTCGTTGATTTCCTACATATACCCTAAATTACCTTCTGCCTGTCTGGACTGTGGTAGCATTAGTAATTGTTTAAATGGGAACGAATTAGATACTGGCTGGACAGCTTGCGTAATAATAAGTAGTCCTTCAGGTATAAGTTGTGAGGTTGGAGGTCATCTGTGTTATTAAGACTTTAAACTACTTCATAATAAAAGGAGGATCTTATGTTTTGCAAACAAAATCTTAAAATATTTTTTTCAATTACTATTTTCTTTTTCTCTTTAATTTCCTATATATACCCCAAATTACCTACAACCTGTAAAGACTGTGGTAGTATTGAAAATTGTTTGTATGGTAACAATTTATCTGAAGGATATACCACATGTGTTTTAGTACGTACTGAGTATGGCATCGGATGTCAAGTTTATAATTGGTGCCAATAAGAACATGCTTCTCAGGTATACCTGAGAAGCATCATAATTTTAAAATAGGGTCGTTATGAAATTAAATAATATTTTTATCCTAATTGCCTGCTTATTTACATCAGTTCATGCTCAAAATAGCAGAGTAAATATTAAGGAAATATTAACAATAGGAGAACATGATTTCTATTTCACCTACCCGTTGAAAGTAGCAGTTGATTCCGACAATAGTATTTTCGTTGTTGACAAGAATGCAACTGAGTTGTTTAAGTTTAAAAGCAACGGAGAATTAGTTAAAAAAATAGGGAACCAAGGAAAAGGGCCGGGTGAATTTGTAGAAGTTACAAATATTGTTTTTCAGGGAAATAATATTATTGCATTTGATAGAACTCAGCAAAGATTCACTATTTTTAATAATAATGGTATTTTGGTCAAGACAATTAATACTCTGCAAAAATTAATGATGAATCCTTTATTCATTGATAAGTTAACGAATGAATCTTTGTTTGTTTATGATCCTACCAATGTTGAAAAAAGTAATTTAGTTTTTTATGAACTAAGTAGTGATCTAAAAAATATTCAATATTTCTTTGGAAATGCTGAAAGCGTTTTTGATCTTTCAACTCCTTTTGGAAGAAGTTTGAAAAGTGTTGAAAACCTTGATATATGTATATTATCAAGCACTAAAATAATCATATCACAAAGATTTTACAATGGGAAAATTTTGTTGATGGAAAAAATGACAGACGGGTGGAAGTATACTGAGCATAATGGATTTAAACCATATTTACCAGCTTATCAAGAATATTCTTTAAAGGAATTGAATACACTTAAGGAAAATAAAATAAATTTTATGGTATTATCTGAGAATAAAAATCAGTTCCTTGTAGCGATGAATTGCATTAGCTCGGGTATTTTCACTTTTAAGAATAAATATGTTTTACACTTTTTTTGCTTAACTAATAAAAAGAAAACTTCTGATTTGTATCTAAATATTTTTGATTATAACGGCCAATTAATTTCTTCTGAATTAGTTCTTCAAAATAAACCATTATATGATTTTAGAGTTTTAGGGAAAGATAATAATGAATATTTTATCGTTAGAGATCTTATAAGTGGAATACCAGTGCTTAAAAAATTACAAATTTCAATAAATTTATAATAATTATTATTTATATGTTTAAATCATTAGTAAAATACGTAGTACTATTAATAATATTTGTGCTATTTTTTAATATGTTATGATTTTATTCATTTTTCAAAAACAAAATAAATTAATTTATAGTTTATTAAATTTTCAAATCTATAGAAATTGAAAATCATACTTACAGATAAGCACAACAAGCGTACGCCATCCTGTAACTATATCAATGTTTTTTATTGGTGCAGCATTCCTTTTCCTTTTTAATACATTTAGTTTTGGTCACAGTCTTCTTCACAATTCCGCTTATGATTTATTTAATTAAATTATGCTGTCTTTAAATATTATCCCTATTAAACCGGTAATTACTATTAACTGATAAAAAATATTTGCTTAATTTAAAATTTAACTTGACAAACTCGTTTTTTTTTTTTTACATTGCTCTCAGAATTTAGAGGGGGACTAATCTTGGGGTAGAGTTAGTCAGAAGTTTCAAACCGGTAAGTATTCTTTTCTCCGCATCGTATTATTTCTTAATTGCTCTTCTTCTATTCTCCGGTATAAGTAAAATACTGGATCCCCAGCCTATGATTGAAACTATAAAAGCGGTAGTTAATGTAAGTGAAGAACTGCAGATTGCAGCAGCTACGCTGTTGCCGTTAATAGAAATAACCCTTGGAGTAATGCTTCTGTTAAGAATAAAAGAAAAAGAAACGTTTATTGCTGTAACAGTTCTTTTTCTATTCTTTTTTCTTTTTAGTGTTTACGGAACCGTCGTAGGATTAGATAACGACTGCGGTTGTTTTGGGAAAGCAGTTGAAAGTAGTTTTGCAATAGAGATGGTAATAAGGAACATTTTTAAATTTTCCCTAATAGTGTTAATATAAATTTGTAGATGTATTCTTATATTTAAAAATTAAAACAGATGAAAAAAACAGGAGGAAGAAATGAAAAAGCTACTTACCATACTAGCCTTAATGCTAGTTATATTAGTTACAAACGAATTGTTGGGAGACAAACCAAATGCTTGCCAAACAACATGTGGTAACGGTATGATTATCGCTTGCGAGAACCCACCTTGCAGTACATATCCAAATTATGTTGTGTGTGGAGACTATAAATTGAGTTGCCCGTAAAATGAAAAACTATTTATTATTTGTTTTTTATGTATTATTAATAAGTTGTGGAGAAAATAGAATTATTGATAATATTGAATTAAAGCGAGTGTGGAGTCACGATCAATTTAGTGACTCTACTTTTTTTTCTAAAACAATTTCCGATATTTTTACTTATTCTGGCAATTATTACATAAGTGATTCATTCAATGACAGAGTAGTATGTGTTGATTCTAGTTTTGTTATATTAAAAATCTTTGGTAAATCAGGAAAAGGACCGGGTGAATTTAATTTTGTTGGACCAATTTACATAACACAAGATACATTGTATGCATTTGATTCAAGGGGTGGTAGAATTAATGTGTTTAATGTGAAATCGGGTTCGTATGTCCGTCAGATAGTTTTGGAAAAAAACCCTGATGTTAGGACAAAATTTTTTGTTTATAAAAATTCGATTTTCATCAGCACACCACTATTTGATTATCCAATCACCATTTTTAACAGTTCTGGGAAGATCATTGGGTCTTTGGGTGAACGGGATACTTTAAATAATACACTGTGTAAATATTTTCTGTATACCGCAAATTTAATGTTAAATGACAATAATGAAATGATTTGTAGTTTTGTATCAATACCCAAAATAGAAATTCACAATTTGGTGGAGAATAAAAATGCAGTTCTGGATTTATCTGAAGTATCTGTAGTAAAAAATAGATTGGATGAAATTGAAGCTGGGTATAAAAACCTTCAGAATAAAACATCACAAAGGATTCCGAATTTATTTATATATTCTTTCCTAGATAAAAATCAATTATACCTTTCTTATTACTCAGAATTTAAAAATTCTGTAAATGTTTGTAATGCTCTTATAATAAGTTTAGAGAAATCAAAGATGATAAAAATCCAGAATATGATTTTTATTAATAATCCAAACGATTATCAGTGGTTTTTTCCTTTTGGTGTTTTTAACAATAGTGTGTTGGTTTACGAATCTATAAATTCTAATTTTAATTATTATAGAATCCCCTATGGTACAGAACATTAAACAGCTTCTTCAAAAACAAAAGAATATTGCGTTTTTGATCTTTATTATGTTTTTCGTACTTTTTTCTATTATTTATAAAAGAAATTCAAACTACAGTCCTTTTGAAAGGAAATTGTATGAGTTAGCCAAAACTTTGGAAAACCGTAATATCAAATCAATAAACAAAATTATTAATTTTAATAATTATTCTAAATATTCCTTGATTTATTATTATACTGGTTATGATTGTTCTATATGTATAAAAAACGGTTTTGATTTAATATATGAAGTTAATCCCTATGAAAAGAAAGAAAATATTTTTGTTGTTGGAACCAACACAAATGTTGGAAGAGATCAAGTTAATTATGATTTTAGAGATAACATAATTTTAGATGAGAACCAATTATTAAGAAAAGAATTAAAGTACATTTATACTCCGGTTATTCTACTTGTTGATAATTCATTTAATATAAAAGAAGCATATTTCCCAACTAGAACAGAAGAAAATCCTTACAGAAATGATTTTATTAAAAGATTAAAACATAGATTAATAAATATCCATTCCGATTAGCAAATTAAGAATTCGATATAAGAATAAATTATTGTTTAATTTTATCATAGAATAATTGAAAAAATTTTTCTACACATTTCTTTCGCGTCCGGTAACAACTATAATGTTTTTCTTTAGCGTTATTGTTGTTGGTTTTGTTGCATTATATAATTTACCGGTTGAGTTAAGTCCACATGTCGAATATCCACGTTTATCAGTTTCAGTTTCCTGGGCGGGAGTTTCGCCTGAAGCAGTTGAAGCACATTTAACCTCTCCTATTGAGGCAGAACTTTCAACATTAATGGGGATCAAAAAAATCTCTTCAAGGTCGTCTGAGGGATTTTCAAACATAACAATCGATTTTCACCCGGGCACAGATATTAATTTTGCACGAATTGAGGTTAATGAGAAATTAACAGCACTTAAAAACCAGCTCCCTGTTGGAGTTTCATCACCCAGAATTTCACCTTATATCCCAAAAGATTTTCAGGAACTTCAGGGGTTTCTTACATATTCAATCTCATCAAACAGAAGTGCTAACGAGGTTCGCAAATATTTGATTGATAATTTACTGCTACCATTAAAGTCTGTTGATGGTGTTTCCGATGTAGAAATTAGAGGAGGAACTGACCGGTTAATTGAGATTACTGTTAACTATGAGAAATCAAAATCTCTTGGAATAACAAACGAGGAAATAAATAGAGCAATTGATGAAGCAGAAGTTATTCTTTCTGCTGGTAAAATAAAAAATAACAATTCGTTTTCTTTTATAAAGGTTAATAATCAAATTACCGATCCGCTAAGTATTAAAGAACAGGTTATTAAAATACTACCTAACGGTCAATCGATAAGAATAAAAGATATAGCTGATGTAAATGATGATTATAAAGAGCCACAGAGTTATTACCGGATTAATAATAAAGAAACAGTAACAATAGTGATTAGTAAAGAAGCCGGAGTTAATACATTTAAGGTAGCACGAAATGTGGAGGATAAACTAAATCAACTTTCTAAATCTTTTCCACCTGATTTTTTGCTTACAAAAGAAATTGATAAAAGTGAAGATATGAGTAAGGACCTAGATTCATTATACAGGGATGGGATTTATTCTTTTATAATATTGTTTCTTGTATTGCTTATTATTTTTAGAAAATTTAAATACGCATTTATAATAATCACATCAATACTTTTTTCTCTCCTTTTTTCTTTCGGGCTGTTTTATTTATTCAATCTATCCCTAAATATTATTACGATTGCTTGCTTTATAATTGGGTTGGGCTTTATTGTAGATAATTCTATTGTTGTCTTAGATTTTTTAGACAAACACTATAAAGGGGAAGGGATTAAACGGTTAAGCATTTATGTAAAGGAAATTTATTCTCCGCTTCTTACTTCGACTTTTACAATAATTGCAGTTTTTATACCACTAATTTTTTTAACAGGAGAGCTGAAGTTATACTTTAAGCAGTTTGCCCTTGGTATCGGTTCTACTCTTTCTGCATCATTTATAGTTTCAATAGTGGTAGTTCCATTAATGTATCTAAATTCTTACAAGTCATCATTGAAAAAGAAGCCAAGTAATAATTTAACAAAATATGTGTACAGAGCTTATCAAAACATTATAAAAGTTATTTACCGGTCTAAAAAATTAGCTTTTGCATTCCTGATTTTAGTAATTGGATTACCAGTGTGGTTATTACCCAATAGAATTGAAACTCCTTTACTCGCAGATATATATAATCCAATTTTCGATTCTGAATTATATTCTGAGATTAAACCATATATCAATTATGCATTAGGTGGAACACTAAATCTCTTTTTTAATCATATATCAAGAGGGGAAATCTGGAGGTATGGAGAAGAAACCTATATCTATGTTAGATTGGAACTGCCCAATGGAAACAGAATTGAAAGAATTAATAAGCTTTGTAATGATCTAGAAAATGATATAATGCAATATAAGAATAGTTTCAAGAATCTAATTGCCAATGTTATTGATGAAGAGAATGCAACAATAAGAGTTGAATTTGATGATAGACAAGCAAATACTGCTTTCCCATATATGTTAAAAAATTATGTTACAGCATATGCAACCAGATTAGGGGGTGTAAATTCTTATGTATACGGATTCGGACCTGGATTTTCCAATGCTAGCGGAGGAGCCAGTAGCATGTTTAATGTTACAGTTAAGGGATTTAATTATGAAAAAGTAAAAGCTATTGCCGAGGAGTTTAGAAATATTATTATTAGAAATCCAAGAGTTGATAATGTTGATATTGATAAATCTGCATTCTTCTGGTCACCAGAAGTATATGAAGTAGTTGGGAAAGTTGATCGGGCAAAACTTTTTTTAGCCAATATAACTATCAGCGAATTGTTTTCTGTTATTTCAAAAAATTCAGGTGGTAATTTTTCTCATAGCAGATTCAGGATCAATAATGATGAAGTTGAATATAGAGTAAAATTTTCTAATTATAATGATGTTCAACTTGAAGATCTAAACAACACCATTATTTCTGATTCTAGAAATACTAATATTAAAATAGGCTCACTTATAAAATTTGATGAAAGAAAAGTTCTTTCAACAATCAATAGAGAAGACCAGCAGTATATTCGCAATATCAGTTTTGAATTTAAAGGTCCATATAAGTTTGGGCAAAAGTTTTTGGAATCATCACTCTTAAGTGTTGTGATTCCTGAAGGTTACAGTATAAAACCAGCAGAATTTATGTTCTTGTTTGGGGATAAAGATGAAATAGATATATTAATTGTATTTATTGCGGCAATAGTAATAATATTCATGATCTCTTCCTCTCTCTTTGAATCATTGAAAAAACCTTTGCTGGTGATCCTGGCAATCCCATTTGCACTCGTTGGTTCTTTATTTATTTATTGGTTAGGTGATTATAATATCGAAAGAGGTGCTTACTCTGGAATGCTTTTATTAATCGGATTATCTGTTAGTAATTCAATTATGCTTGTTAATTACTTATCAAGAAATCTAAAAGAATTTTCTATTGATGAAATATCATTATTGGCTTCCACCCGGTTAAGAGCAATCTTTACAACATCTATTACAACAATTTCGGCTTTAGTTCCATTTATTTTTAGTTCAGAATCAACTTTCTGGAAAAATTTAAGTCTTAGTATTGCCGGAGGTATCTTCACTTCCTTTTTATTTGTGACATTTATTATACCCGTCTTATTTTATTTATTAGAAGTAAAGAAAAAGCTGTAAAAAGGTATTTTCGCTGATCATACTTCTTTATTTACTATCGACTTGAAAACATATTATAAACTTCTTATTTTTTCAGCGCCATTGTTAGGCAATTGCCCGACGATGGCAATTTTTTTTATACCATCAATAAAGAGGAGTTAAATCAGTGACAAATTTCGTATATCTAAGTAAAGAACGAATTCGTGAAATGGAAAAAGAACTTACTGATTTAAAAACCAATGGACGCAAATCGATGGCAGAAAGGATTGCCGAAGCGCGTTCGCATGGTGATCTATCTGAAAATGCCGAATACGATGCCGCAAAAGAAGAACAGGGTTTGTTAGAATTAAAAATCAGCAAACTTGAGGAGCTCCTTTCGCGTGCTCGTGTAATAGATACATCGAATATGCCTAAAGATCAGGCACATATTCTTTCAACAGTTACTGTAAAAAATTTAGCCAACTCAAAAACATTTAAGTATACTCTTGTTTCCCCGGAAGAAGCAGACCTTGAAAAGGGAAAGATTTCTATATCATCGCCAGTTGGGCAAGCATTAATGGGAACAAAAGTCGGTCAAAAAGTTCAGGCAAAGGTTCCGGCTGGAATTATTAATTTCGAAGTTATTAGCATAGAATAGTTTTGTTAGATGAATCATACATACAGATTGCAATAGAACTAGCAAAAAAAGGGAAAGGGAGAGTAAGTCCCAAACCACTTGCTGGATCTTTGCTTGTAAAAAATGATAAAATAATTGGTGCGTCTTATAGAAATTCTCCGGATGAACTTAGTCCTGAAATTATTGCCATCAAAGGGGCAAAAGAGAGTTCTGAGGGTTCAACCCTTTATACAAATTTAGAACCTTGTTCAACTTCTGCAAAAGATTTTAGTTGTCTCGATCAAATAATTCAAGCAAAGATAAAGAGAATTGTAATAGGTTCTGTTAACCCCAGCTCTACTTTTGGTGGTAGTTCTATTAAAAAATTGAAAAAAGCCGGTATTGAAGTCCTTACAGGAATTCTTGAAAGGGATTGTTACGAGCTGAACAGGTTCTATTTCAAACATTCAAATTCTTCTCTGCCATATGTTACATTGAAGATGGCAACAACTATCGATGGTAGAATTGCAGATAACTCAGGTAACTCAAGGTGGATTACTTCTGTTGAGTCAAGAAGCTTGAGCCATCAATTAAGAAGCGAATATGATGCTGTATTAGTTGGTCATAACACTGTTAAAATTGATAAACCGCAATTAACCGTAAGGTTGGTCGAGGGAAGAAATCCTAAGAGAATAATTCTTGATACAAAATTAAGAACAAATCCAAAAGATGATTTGATTCAAAAAAATTATGATAAGAATCTTATTATAGTAACATCCAAAGAAAATAAATCGAGAAAAAAAATTATCTCCAAGTTAGAGGAATGTGGTGTTGAATTAATTTTTATCCCCAGTAATAAAAAGAAAGAGTTAGACCTTTTTTATTTACTTAAAAAACTTGGCGAGCTAAATATTGCTTCATTACTTGTTGAAGGTGGGGGAAAGGTATTCTCCAATTTTATAAATAATAAATTGGAAGATGAGGTTTTGATTTTTATTGGTCCTCAAATTTTAGGAAAGGGATATTCATTGACAAACGGAATTAATGTCAGGTCATTGTCTAAAGCAGTAAAATTCCAAATAAAAGAATATGATAAAGTAGGTGAGGATTTACTAATACGTCTTGTAAGACGCTAAATATAATATCAGATGAAAAAGGTTGAACAAAAAGTAATAGAGTTTATTTCTCATTATAATTTGATAAATGTTAATGACCGTTTGCTTGTTTCATTTAGCGGGGGACCAGATTCAGTTTTTGCTTTACATTTTCTTTCTAAATTCAGACGTAAATACGATATTGAATTAACCGCTGTTCATTTTAATCATGGTTTAAGAGGGAAAGAATCCGATGCTGATGAAAAGTTTTCAATCGAATTTTGTGAGAAGTATAATATCCCGATTATTACGAGGAACATTGATGTAAAGGGATTTGCTAGTAAAAATAAAATGTCTGTTGAAGAAGCCGCCAGAATACTTCGCTATGCTTTACTGGAATCAATTAGAAAAGAACTTAGATATAACAAAATAATAACAGCTCATAACCAAAGCGATAATACGGAAACAATTTTACTTAATATTTTCTCAGGGACCGGGGTTACCGGATTTACCGGAATCCCAATTCAAAGAGGAAATATAATTCGACCATTTCTTTGTTTGACTAAAAAAGAAATTGTCGATTACTTAGATAATAGTGGCATCAAATATAGAATTGATTCATCAAATCTTAAGTCAGAATTCAAAAGAAATTTTTTAAGAAACCAAATAATTCCTTTATTAAAGAAAAATATTAATCCATCACTGGATGTTTCAATATTTCGTTCATCGAAAATTTTGGAAAGTTTTATACTGGCAATTAAAAAACAAGTTGAAAAAAAATCGAGTGGATTAGTAACATACTTAAATGGAAGTTTATTAATTGCATTAAAACTTTTCGAGATATCTGAAGAAGGAATATTAGGGGATATCCTTAAAAGTAAGTTTAAGAAATATTTCAAGTATGAATTTGGATTTGATGATTTAAAAAAGATAATTCGTTTATCGTCCCAACAAAAAGGGAAATCTGTTCAACTCAGGAAAGGTTTAATTGCTCTTAAAGAAAAAGATCATGTTTTGGTTGAAAAATCAAACAGCACGGATAAACAATTAAGTGTTAGGGTTAGATTGAATTCCAATGCAGTGCTATTAGGTAAGAAAGTGGGTATCGAAAAAACTGAGTCCCCTCAAGTGATATTAAAAAGAAATAAAAATGTGGAATTTGTTAATGCAAATAAGTTGAGCGGGATATTTATATTACGAAGGTGGAATAATGGCGATAAGTTTATTCCGTTAGGTATGAAGAATTTCAAAAAAGTGTCCGATTTTTTAACCGATGAAAAAATTAGCGCTGCCAGTAAGAAAAATCAACTTGTGCTGACTAATAGGAACAATATTGTATGGGTTGTTGGTTTAAGAATCGACGATCGTTATAAAATTAATTCGCAAACTAAAGAGATTTACAAACTATGGGTGCAATGAAAACAACAGATAAAGACGAAATAATTGTTGGAACGGAAAAATTTGTTCCATTGTTATCAGAAGATGTAATTCAGAAAAGAATTGCCGAGCTGGGGAAAGAAATTTCAGAAGAATATAGAACCAAGCTCCCCATTTTTATTGGTATATTAAATGGTTCATTTATGTTTATGGCAGATCTGATGAAAAATATAAATATCAATTGTGAAATTGATTTTTTTAAGCTCTCCAGTTACGGCGATGAAAAAATTTCCTCTGGTAGAGTGAAACTTGTTAAGGACTTGAATGCAGACATAACTGATCGTCATTTAATTATAGTAGAAGACATTGTCGATTCAGGTTTATCAATAAAATATGTGGAAGAGATGATACAATCGCATAATCCGGCAAGTATGAAGGTTGTAACGCTGCTGCTCAAACCGGAGAGTTTAAAATATGAGGTCAAAATTGATTATATTGGCTTCAAAATTCCTAACAAATTTGTAATTGGATACGGTTTAGACTATGCTCAAAAGTACAGAAATCTAAGCTCTATCTATGTTTTAAGCGAATAAGGGAGATATTCAAATAAAATGAATAGATACGAAAAATTTAATATGGCAGATTCAGAAAAGCAGAATCAAAAAAATCAGAAAAAACCATTTGGTGGTGGACCTCAAAAACCTGAAGGAGATTTTGACTGGTCTAAAATAATCCGAACAGTCTTTAGCTGGGGCGCGGTTATTATTGTCGCTGTTATTATAATGCAATTTATGAGGTCCGGAACAACTGCTGCTGTTGAAGTTACTTATGATATTTACGAAAAATTTTTGGAAGCTAAACTGATTACAGAAGTAAAAGTAATTAAATCAGATATAAACGACTATCGCCTCGAAGGTAAACTTTCCGAAAAACAAATTGTCCCCATTAAAGGTGCAGATGTTTCGGTTAAGGATTTTGTTGTAACTTTTGATCAATCTGTTATTGAAGAGAATATCAAAGTTTGGAAAGAAAGTGGAATTAAATATACCTTCATCAAAGAATCAAATGAATGGATGACGGTATTATTAGGATTTCTTCCTTGGATAATTCTCTTTGCAGTATGGATGTTCTTATTCAGACGTATGCAAGGCGGAGCGGGAGGAACACGAGGTATTTTTAATTTCGGGAAAAGTAAAGCAAAGTTAATATCCGAATCTGCTATCAAAGTAACTTTTAAAGATGTAGCCGGTGCGGACGAGGCAAAACTTGAGTTAGAGGAAATTATAGAATTCCTAAAAGAACCAAGCAAGTTTCAAAAACTTGGCGGAAAGATTCCAAGGGGTGTATTGTTGTTAGGACCTCCTGGAACAGGTAAAACACTTCTGGCAAGAGCAGTTGCTGGTGAAGCCGGTGTCCCATTCTTTTCAATTTCGGGTGCAGACTTTGTTGAAATGTTTGTTGGTGTTGGTGCAAGCAGAGTTCGCGATCTATTCGATCAAGGTAAAAGAAATGCTCCTTGCATAATTTTTATTGACGAGATTGATGCAGTGGGCAGACATAGAGGAGCTGGATTAGGCGGCGGTCACGATGAACGCGAGCAGACATTAAACCAATTACTTGTTGAAATGGATGGATTTGAACAAAACAGTGGTGTTATAATAATTGCCGCCACTAATCGTCCGGATGTTCTTGACCCGGCATTACTAAGACCCGGTAGATTCGATCGTCAAGTGGTTGTTGACCGTCCGGATGTTAAAGGTAGAGAGGGAATATTAAAAGTCCATACAAGAAAGATTCCTTTAGATGTAGATGTTGATTTATCAGTATTAGCAAAAGGAACACCGGGTTTAGCCGGTGCAGAAATTGCAAATCTTGTTAATGAAGCCGCTCTTTTAGCTGCGCGCAAGAATAAGAAAAAAGTTTCAATGGAGGATTTTGAAGAAGCAAAAGATAAAGTAATGATGGGTATGGAACGTAAGAGTATGATTATATCTGAAGAGGAGAAGAAAATTACAGCTTATCACGAAATTGGTCACGTTCTTGTTGCAAAAATGTTGCCTGAAGCAGATCCGGTTCATAAAGTTACAATTATTCCCCGTGGTAGAGCTTTGGGTGTTACTACGTATCTTCCTGTTGATGAAAAACATACATATTCAAAAAATTATCTTGAGGCAATGATTACTTATGCATTGGGTGGACGAGCTGCAGAAAAGATTGTATTTAATCGTCTTACTACTGGTGCAGGTAATGATATTGAAAAAGCAACAAATATTGCCCGTAAAATGGTTTGTGAATGGGGTATGAGTGAAAAACTTGGTCCTTTAGCATACGGTGCACGTGAAGAAGAAATCTTTTTAGGTAGAGAGATTACTAAGCATAAAGATTATAGCGAAAAAACTGCTCAGGAAATTGATAACGAAATAAAGGAAATTGTAGTTGGATGTATGGTCCGTGCAGAAAAGATCTTACAAGAGAACATTGATTTACTGCATAAATTATCCAAAGAGTTACTTGAGAGAGAAATTCTTGATTCTGATGAGATTGAAAAAATAATTAAAGGTGAAGAGCTCCCACCTATTAAGAAAAATGGTTCTAACGGATTAAAAGGATCTGATAACAACGAAATCCCGGATCATGTAAAAACATTATTGGAAGAACGAAAAAAGCGAGAATCCGAAAAGCCAACTGAAAAAACTGATGGTAGCAACTGATAGAGCAACTATAGATTACCAGAGCGAAGTATTAAGAAAGGCGATTCACCTTTGTTCCCTTTCTATTCCTGTTATTTATTATTTTATTACAAGAGAGTTAGCTCTTTCTATTCTTATCCCTCTTATGATTTTGTCTCTGATTCTGGATTTGGGACGATACTACTTTAAACCTTTCAGCGATTTATTCTATAAAATATTTGGCTTTTTATTAAGAAAGCACGAAAAGGACGAAAAGCGGAAAAGTTTAAATGGAGCCACTTACGTATTGATTTCTGCAGTTATTGTAATTTCACTTTTCCCTAAAATATTTGCGGTAACGGGTTTTGCTGTTCTTATTATCGGAGATATTGCCGCTGCACTTATTGGCAGAAAATTTGGACAAACTCAATTTTTGCTTAAAAGTCTTGAAGGTACACTCGCATTTTTTGTATTCTCTTGTATTGTAATCCTTTTTACACCTAAAATTGAAGGAAGCATAACAGAGTATATTATTGGTTTTGTAGCTGTTGGAGTTGGAGCTATTGCCGAAAATATTTCAACAGGTTGGGCAGATGATAATCTTACAATTCCAGTATCTATTGGAATAACAATGTGGATTCTTTACTCCTTATTTCTCCCGAATTTAACCTTTGTATTACCGAATGTTCCTAATTAGATGAAACATAATTAAAACTGATTTAGTATAAGCAGAAAAATTGAACCGACTATGAAAAAAGAAATAGTAACCTTGAAATTGCAGACCGGTCTGGTCTTATTTATTTTAATTTCACTTTCTACTTTAACTTTTTACTCTTGTGGTGAAGCTCTTAAACCCGCTGTGGGTGAAGAAGACGAAATAATTGTTTTTGCTGATTCAACAGAATATTATAATCTCGAAAACTCACTCTTAACTGTTTTTGGGAAAATTATTTATACGCCTCAGCCAGAGAACATATTTAATCTTACTCGTAAGAACATTAATGAACTGGAAAAATTCAAAACGAAAAAAAATATAATAATTATCGCCCCTCTTAATTCAGGCTCAGAAGTAAGTAAATATATAGACGGAATGTTAAGCAGCGATGTTAAGAATTTGGTAAATAAGGACTCGATTTCAGTAATTAACAAATATGATTTATGGGCTAAGAATCAGTTACTTATGATCATTACTGCCCCCAATATTGAAAAATTAAATCAGAAAATATTAGCTGAACACGAAAATCTTTTGCATCATTTTCAAAAAATATCTGATAAAAGATTATTCCAAAGTCTTTATAACGAAAGGTTCGAGAGAAAAGATATTGAGGCAAAATTCTTAAAAGACTATGGATGGATGATTTATGTTCAATCTGATTTTCATTTGGCATTAAATAAGCCAGAAGATAACTTTGTGTGGTTACGTCGTTCACCGGGGACTGATATGGAGCGTTGGATTTTTGTACACTGGATTGAAAATGCTTCACCCGCAATGTTAAATCGAGATTCAGTTTATTCAATCAGAAATAAAGTAACTAATAAATATTATCGTACTTCAGACGATGCAAGTTATGTTGAAATATCTGATGATTACAAAACCACATTAGAAGTTAACTTTTTAGGACGTTATGCTTTAATGACACAAGGATTGTGGCGAATGAATGATGGTTCGATGGGCGGACCCTTTATTAATTATACATTTTATGATCAGCCAACAAAACGATTGTATATGTTAGACGGCTCAATCTATGCGCCTAAATATTATAAAAAGAAGCTGATACAACAGGTTGATGTAATTCTGCAATCATTTTTGACTGAGCGAGAAGTAAAGAAAGAAGTTAAAGAAGAATTAATGGATGAGCTGAAATAACTATTGCTTAGTTGATTCTAATACTTTTATTATTGGCTCAGGAACTTTAAACTCCGGTAACAACGACCGGAGTTTTTGATAATACATTTTAGCTCTATCAATCTTATTCCAATTTATTTCGTATAAAATTCTATAAGAAAGCATTCTTCCAATTGTTTCTTTAATAAATTGTGTATATCTGTTTTCATTATTGGAAAATCTTATAACAAAATCGGGATCAGGTGCGCTTATATAATCATTGCTTTTAACCGCTTTGAAAAGCAATAAATGAGGAACAAGCTGATACCCTTCCGGTAATGTATACTCACCTCTCTGCATTTCGTTCGCATATATTTCTAAACCGATGTAATAGTCTCTATGAGAATTTTTTGAAATTAAGTTTGTCATAACATCTCTGTAACGTAATTCTAAAATGCTGGGGTTATAGTTCTCGTCTTTCTCGAATGGTTTTAACGCTTCGAGGAAATTTTTCACTTCGTAATCAATATTATTAACAACGTCCGGGTAATTTCTTTGCAATTGATTATAATACCAGGAACGACGCAATAATTCCTTATCTATTACTACAACATCTTTTCTGTAATTTTCAACAAACTGATAATAGTACGAGGCGGAAATAAAATAATCCCATTGGTAAGAAAAAATAATAGAATTATTTTCAACGGAATTAAGTATTGACTTAGTATAATCTTCAAATGTAAACTGATCGCTTTGATCTACTGCACTGTAATTAACAATAAGCGGAAGTAAGCCAATCACAATTGAAGCGGAAATTAATAATTGTTTTGAGCGTAAAAATTTAGCTAATGTTTTTAATAGGTAATAAGAACCTGTTGAAATAAATAAAGCAATTAAAATGTAATTGAACAAAAAATATGAATCGATATCAACGATATCATAATTTACTGAATATAATAGAGCAACAATGAATGAGATGCTTAGTACCAAAGCCAATTTCTTATAATATTTGAATGTGAGTATTAATCCTATCAGAGCAAGAATAATCCCCACGATTGTAAATTCCAAGGTCAGATTATTTATAAAGTAAAATAATTGCTTTTTGGCAGCTTCTGCTGATGAAAACAACCATATCTGATATTGTTTACCGGTAATGTGTCTAAAAAAGTTTTCCCAATTTACAGGGTTTCCCCAGTTTATTTCAGGGTTAGAAAGAGCACGTAAAGGCAAAAATGAATAAAATAAAATTAATATGGGCAGAGAGATAAGAAATGTAAAGCCAATCTTTAGAATAGAATTTTTTATAAATCCCTCTTTCATAAAGTAGAGTATTGATACAAGGGGCAATGTTAATATTGTGGTCATATGATTTGAAAAACCAAGTGCAAGTGAAAATCCAACCCATTTCCAATTAGTAATCTTATTATTATCTGAATAGAAAGCTTTAAGAGAAGTAAAAATTATCAGTGTGAATAAAAAAATCTGCAATGAATATACTTCAACTGATGTTGATTGCATCCAGAAAGTTTTACTAAATGATAGAAATAAACCTCCAATAATTGCAGAAACAAGTACCAAATTATAATTATTCTCGGTCGGTTCAACTGATTTAATTGTTTTTGTCTTCTGTTTTTTATTGTTCGGTTTTTGGATTGATGTATTATTTAGTGTAAGAAGAACTGATTTTATGAAAAGAAAAACACCCAAAGAACACCAGACCGCTGCAAGTAAATTTGCTTTTGCAATTGTTGTAATAGGAAAGGGTATCTTTAAAAACAAATAACCTATTATTGTAAAAAGGGGATAGCCGGTTGGGTGAGCAATTCCTAAAGTAGCTTGTACTGCTGCTAATTCTCCCGAATCAATTTGAATTACACTAGGCGCAAGTGTAAATAAATAAATAATGAAAATGAAAACAGTTATTGCGATTGGCAAATATTTCATCGTGATTAAATTTTTAACCGACATATTTTTTGAATAATCCCTTATTTACAGAAATAGAATTCTTTAGGTCAGTTTCTAATAAAATTCTTTGTTTTGATTTTAGCCAATTTGCTAACAAGATTCTTTTTTCTTCCGATTTAGGGACAAAACTGTTAGAAACATCGAATATGTTTTGAGTTGCAAGCTCAACCAATTTAAGAATTTTATAACCCTTTATAAGTGGTTTTGTATCAATGTATTTACGTGACCTTGATAATGAGTTGAAAACATGGGTTCTGCTTTCACCAATGAATGACTTTAACATGTTATTATTAGTCAGTAGAATTACATCAATAATAAAATCAATTGTTGTCAATCCGCCGCTATCTTTTTTAATGTTGAACGAATAATCGCCATAATTAATTAATTCATTTTGTATTTTTTTATCCATCTGTTTAATCTCGTTTTGGATTAAATCTTCCTTCAAATTACAAGCTGATTCGCAAATGAAACCGGTTAATTCGTTAAACAAATTAATGTTTCCCGCGACAAATCTCAGTTTAGAATAAGCTTGAAATTCCCATACCCTAGCCCGTGTGCTGATATATTCTTTAAACTTTTCTATACTCCATATTATTTGCGAACTCTTTCCTTCCGGACGTAAACGAAAATCAACTGTTATAGGTTTGAGATTTTCTTGAATCAGACTTATTATATTTAAGTACATTTTTTGATTTTCAATCACTTCGTTTTTCGATTTAGCAACCAAAACCAAGTCGATATCAGATGAGAAACTCATAGTTCGAGATGATAAACTTCCCATACTTGCAATGAAAAAATCTGACTTCAAATCAGTATCAGAAATACTATCAACAATTTTTTGGGTAAAATATTCAGATAATATTTCAGAAAAAGTGAATGGCGTAATAAAACCAACTGCTAATCTAACAGACAGATAAAATATCAATTGGTTATATGTAAGTAGATTTATTTCTTCTTGCTGCATATCAGAGAAAACTCTACGCGTTAGTAATAATTCAGAGCATGATTTATCAATTGAAATTAGATTGATCGCCTTATCAGAATACTCGCATAAGGTTAATAAGTTTTTTAATAATATGTTGTCGCAAAGTTCATTATACCATAAAGAAGTAAGAGATGACGATCTGATTACTTTCACAAGATTTTCAAGCACTCTATCCGGACTAACAGATTTCTTTAAATATTTCTTCAGATTTGGTTCTATCTTTTCAAATAAGCTGATAGTTCTTTGATCAAACTCTTTTTGACCGAATACACCGATACCCGTGGAAAGAAAATTGTAATTTATGATTGCTCTTGAATTATCCTTGAATGGTATCTCTTCGATAATTGATTTCAGTTTATCTTCTTCTGAAAAAATAGAATCATAAATTTTTCTCACACCTTTTCTGTAGATAGTCAATTTCTCTTTAAAGTCAGCGACTGATTTGAAACCAAGAAAATGTGTCAATTTTTGCAACAAATCTAAGTTTTGCGGAATCAAATGAGTTTGTGTATCATTCATCAATTGTAAAAAGTGTTCAATTTTTCTATAAAAGTAATATGCCTCTGAAAAAACCTTTTTTTCTTTTTGACTAATTAGTTTTTTTCTGTGTAATAAATCGATAGCATTTATGGTATTACCGGTTCGGAGTTCATCAAATTTTCCTCCATTAATTAATTGAAGTGCTTGTACCGAAAATTCAATATCTCTTATGCCTCCCTTAAAAAGCTTTACATTTTCTTTATCATGAAGATTTTGTTCAATCCTCGATTTAATTTTTTGAATTTGTTTCCTTAAAGAAGGCGCAATTGATTGTGGATAAATATACGGTTGAAGAAAATTCGTAAAATTATGGTAAAGTAACTCACTACCTGAAATATAATCGATCTTTATAAGCATTTGACGTTCCCAATCCTCACCCCTTAGTTCGTAATATTTAATGTAGTCTTCATACGATTTGCAAAGAGGTGAGTACTTGCCGTCCGGTCTCAACCTAAAATCAATTCTGTATAGGTATCCTTTATCAGTTATTTCACTTGATGATTTAATAAACAATAAAGCTGTTTCAGAAAGGAGTTCGTGATATTCTTTGTTAATTGATTCATAATATTCATTGATATCATAAAAAAGTAATAAGTCGATGTCGGAACTATAATTTAATTCATTCCCTCCAAGTTTGCCGAGTGAACATAAACAATACTTATTTAGACCCAAATTTATCGAGTACTTTTTTTGTACTTCATCATAACAGATTCTGAAAAGTTCTGCTGTCAATACCTTTGCTAAGACAGAAAGTTGTCTGGTGGTGCTTAATAAATCGTTTATTTTGAGAATGTCAGCCAATCCGATTTTTAAGATCAACCTTTTTTTAGTTTGCTTAAGGAAATTAAGTTTTGCGTTAAAAGACTTATAAAAATTTATACTGTTTTCTATTTCGGCTTTTAATGATTTTTGTTCAATCTCCTTTGATAAGTAAACCTGATCGAATACTTGATACAAATATTCAGGATTTCTTACAACTATATCTGTTAGGTAATTACTATAAGCTGTTAACGATATTAAGATTTCCGGGTGATGGGGATATTTGACAACATCATTTATAAAAAGACTCTTGTCATATATTGAATTAATTACCCGTAATAAATTTGATTCTGAAATATTGTCGAAATAAAATTTGGCTGCATGATTTTCTAATGAATCAATAAATAATTCAAACGTTTCAGAAGGAATAACTCCTTCTGTAAGATTGATTAACTCGGTAATAAATCCTTTGGAAAAAGAAAACTTTTTACTCACTGATCATTTATAAAGTTTTGTTGACTAAAATAGCTTATAATGAAATAAATCGCACATTTATAAAATACAAGGCAATAATTAATAAAATATTTTTGAAACAAATAACTTGTTGATTCTTTATAAACAGATGAATATTTGCAATGACTTAAAGAATCATACTTTCATTGCATTTCAAAACCTCTTTATTTAACTTGGTAACCCGAAAATGTGGAGAGATAAATGTTTAACACACTGCTGAAGAAAATCTTTGGCGATAAAAATGAACGATTACTAAAAGATTTATGGCCTATTGTTGATGAAATAAATAGCCATTTTGGACAACTTAAAAACCTTACAGATGATGAATTAAGAGCTAAAACTGCCGAATTCAAAAATAAAATTTCATCTGAAACTGAAGAATTAAGGAATCAAATTGAAGAGCTCAAAACCAAACTTCAAGATGTCCAAACCGCCGAAGAAAAGCACGTCTTATATGAAGAGATTGATCAGCTCAATAAGGAATTGGACGAAAAATATGAGCAGATTCTAAATGAATTACTTCCGGAAGCTTTTGCCGTTGTAAAAGAAACTTGCCGTAGACTCGTAGGAAAATCATGGGAAGTCGCCGGTACAAAAATTACATGGGATATGGTTCCATACGATGTTCAGCTAATTGGTGGAATAGTGTTACATCAAGGCAAGATTGCTGAAATGGCAACCGGTGAAGGTAAAACATTAGTTGCAACTCTACCTGTTTATCTTAATGCGCTTACCGGAAGAGGTGTGCATATAGTTACGGTAAATGACTATCTCGCTAAACGTGACAGCGAATGGATGGGCGAAATTTATAAATTTCATGGACTTACGGTTGGTTGTATATTAAACACAATGGATAGTCAACAGCGTAAAGAAATTTATGGTTACGACATTACTTATGGAACCAATAACGAATTTGGATTCGATTACCTACGAGATAATATGGCGGTTGATAAAGAAAATTGTGTTCAACGAGGTCATAATTACGCCATTGTTGATGAGGTCGATTCTGTTTTAATAGACGAAGCTCGTACCCCGCTTATTATTTCCGGGCCAGTTGAAAAGACGGAACATAAATTTGACGATATGAAACCTCGTGTGGAGAGGTTATTCAGAAAGCAAGCTAATCTTGTTGCATCTATTGTCAAAGAAGCCGAAGAACTTTTAAAAACCGGTGATTCTAAAAACCGTGAGAAAGCCGGCGTGCTTCTGCTAAGAGCCCATAGAGGTTTTCCCAAAAATAAAGCTCTCCTTAAATTATTAGCCGAACCAGAGTATAAAAAATTAATGCAACAGACTGAGCTGGAATTTCTAAGGGAAAATGCTAAAAGAATGCCCGAAATTGATGAAGAGCTCTATTTTGCAATTGAAGAACGAAATAATCAGATTGATCTTACCGAAAAAGGAAGAGAAGAACTTGCTGCCGGCTCCCGTGAAGGAAAAGAATTTTTCGTTCTTCCCGATCTTGGTACTGAAATAAGTAAAATAGAAAATGATACTTCTTTGACACCCGAAGAAAAAATTAAAAAGAAAGATGAATTATATCATACCTACACAGAAAGATCAGATGTTATTCATACACTTAATCAATTGTTAAAAGCATATACTCTATTCGAAAAAGATGTTGAATATGTTATTACTGAAGACGGGAAAATTGCCATTGTTGATGAATTTACCGGAAGAATTTTACCGGGCAGAAGATATTCAGATGGATTACATCAGGCAATTGAAGCAAAAGAAAATGTAAAAGTAGAACGCGATACTCAAACCCTTGCTACAATTACACTACAAAATTATTTCAGAATGTACAAAAAACTTGCCGGCATGACGGGTACAGCTGAAACAGAAGAATCTGAATTTTATGAAATCTATAAATTAGAAGTGGCTGTAATTCCAACCAACAAACCTGTTATAAGAATTGATGAAGATGATGCTATTTACAGAACAAAAAGAGAGAAGTATAACGCCATAATTGAGAAAATAAAAAGTCTAAAAGAGCAAAGAAGACCTGTTCTTGTTGGTACAACCAGCGTAGAAGTTTCTGAAACAATAAGTAGAATGTTGAAAAGACAAGGTGTTAGCCACAATGTTCTAAATGCAAAACAACATCAGAGAGAAGCTGAAATTGTAGCTTTTGCGGGACAACCGGGCGCTGTTACTATTGCTACTAATATGGCGGGTCGTGGTACAGATATTAAACTTGGTGCCGGTGTTAGAGAATTGGGTGGATTATACATACTTGGTACGGAACGACACGAAGCCCGAAGAATCGATCGCCAGTTAAGAGGTAGAGCTGGTCGTCAGGGAGATCCGGGAACATCAAAATTTTATATCTCGCTTGAAGATGATTTGATGCGATTGTTTAGTGGCGATAGAATTACTAATGTTATGGGTCGCCTTGGAATGGAAGAAGGAGAGGCGATTCAACACCCTCTGATTAGTAAGTCTGTGGAACGCGCTCAAAAGAAGGTTGAAGAGAATAACTTTGCAATTCGTAAACGTCTTCTTGAATTTGATAATGTTATGAATCAACAGCGCGAAGTAATTTATTCAAGAAGAAGACAAGCTCTTGAAGGCGAGAGACTTAAAGGAGAAATTTTTGAATACCTTGAAGAACTTGTGGATAGTATTATTGATAAATACTATGATGATGCAAACATCGAAAAAATTCATGATGAAGTCTTACAATTTTTATTGGTCGATTTTAGAATTGAACCTGAAGCTTTCGAAAAATTGGGGAAGGACGGACTTAAAGAAAAATTATTAGAAGCTGCTAAAGATTTTTATAACAAAAAAGAAGAGATGCTGGGTCATGAATTAATGTCACGACTCGAAAGATTTGCTGTTCTTTCCGTTATTGACGAAAAGTGGAAAGAGCATTTAAGAGAAATGGATGATTTAAAGGAAGGGATTGGTTTACGAGCTTATGGTCAGAAAGATCCGCTTCTTGAATATAAAGCCGAGGCATATAATTTATTTGTTCAACTACTTGAACACATAAGAAATGATGTAGTTTCATTCTGCTTTAAATTCTGGCCTCAGGCACCTGCTGAAGTACAAGGAAGAAGACCGGCACCTGCTCAGAGAATGAGAACCATAAAAGATACTACTGATAATCTTGGCTTAAAACCTCAATCACTGGAAGGCGAAGGTGCGCATCGTGGAAAACAGCAGCCCATTAAAGTTGAACAAAAAGTGGGTAGAAACGACCCCTGCCCTTGCGGTAGTGGAAAAAAATATAAAAATTGCCACGGTAAAATTTCCTAATAACCGAGGATTGAATGAAAAAAATTGAAGCTATCATTCGCCCTTTTAAACTTGATGAAGTTAAAGAAGCTTTACTTGAAGTAGGAATACGTGGCATGACAATTACCGAAGTCCGAGGTTATGGAAGACAAAAGGGTCATAAAGAAACTTATAGAGGAAGTGAATACCAAATTGAGTTTGTCCCCAAAATAAAAATTGAAGTCGTTGTGGACGACTTACTTTCAGAAAAAGCAATCGATGCAATTCTTTCTACTGCTAAAACCGGACAGGTCGGTGATGGTAAAATATTTATTTATGAAGTTTCTGATGCAATCAGAATTAGAACTGATGAATCTGGACCCGAAGCACTTTAACATAAAAATAAGGTGAGCTTATAGTAATTTTTACGATCATTATTAACAAATAACTTGAAAAAAATGCCTACCACAAAAAGATTTTTTGTTCCGGTTGCCTTTGTACTTTTATTTACTTTAAATAGTTGTAGTCTATGGAGGGATTTTACAACATATTTTAATACTTACTATAATGCTAAAACCTTATTTGATCGTCTTGAAGATGAAATACTAAAACAAAAAACAGATCCTTTCGAGTTTAGGGAAAGTGCAACTCAAACTTCTCAAACTCCTGCACAACAGTATCAACCGCAGCAGCAATTTCAATATCAACCTCAGTTTCAGCAACAACAATTTCAGGGGCAGCAACAATTTCAGCAGAGAACTAATGTACCGGCAATGTCTATGGTGCAAATAAAAGAGGAGCTTAAAAAAGTTATAGAAAAATGTTCTAAAATATTACAGTTTCATCAGGAATCTTCATTTGTAGATGATGCTTTGTTTATGACAGGTAAAGCTTTTTATTATCAACAGGAATATGCCAGTGCACAGAGAAAATTTTTAGAATTAGCTTCGTTGAGAGAATCAGAATATTATTTCGAAAATAAATTGTGGTTGGCAAAAACATATTTGCAACTTAGAAGTTTTGATGAAGGTCTTGCTCTTATTGATGAAGTGAAAAACGATGCTATTTCTAACAAGGATGAAAAATTATTGATTGATGCATCAATTACACTTATAGGATTTTATTTGTACAGGAATGAAAATAGAAAAGCTGTTGAAGAATGTAATTGGATTTTGAGTAAAATAGATAACGACGAAGTTAGTGCTCTCGTATCATTTCAGCTTGGCAAAATTTATTTGAAAATCGGTGAAGAAGAAGATGCTCTGAAAGCATTTGCATCCGTTCTTAACTTTTCACCTTCATTCGAAATCGAGTTTGAAAGTAGACTTGAACATGCAAGGTTATTAAAACAGATTGGCAGAATAAACGAAAGTGAAGCGGAATTAATCGACCTAAGGGACAGAGGTAAATTTAATCAACAAAGGGATAGAATTCTGGTAGAATTAGGTCAGGTTTATTATGATAAGAAAGAATTTGTAAAATCTGTTAATATTTTTAAGGAAGTTGATTCAACTTATAAATTTAATCCTTCGGCTGCTACGGCAAGCTTTAAACTCGGAGAAATTTACGAACGTCACTTCAGAGATTATGACAGCTCAATGAAATATTATGGTAAAGCTACTTCTTCATTTGCAGATAAAGACCTTAGAACCAGATCCAATGATAAAGTAAGGAATCTTGATCGATATTTCAGCTTGAAAAAAACAATCGACGATCTTAATAAACTGGTCTTGTATATTAAACAACCCGAAAAATTTGTTCAGGATTCAATTGAATATGATATTGCTTTTAATGAATATCAGCAAGATTTGAAAAGAAAAGCCGAAATGTTAAATCAAGCAAATCTACAACAAACTAGTTTCGAACAAAGACAAGTTCCTCAGCAGAATCAACAGCAGGATTTGCAAAATCAACCTAAGAAGAAAGAGGAAGTTACTTTAGCAACTTTAATTTCTTTAGGTAAAGTACAAAAACCGGTTCGTCCACAAATTTCAGTCGATTCACTAAGAACATTGCTTTCTGATAATTATTACAATCTTGGAAGCCATTTTTTCTCTGAGCTTGATGTACCGGATTCTGCTTATCATTACTTTAAATTAATTCTTGATGACTATCCCGAAAAACCCAAAAAAGTACAAACATTATTTGCCTTAGGTACTTATTACGAAACTATTAAAGAGAAACAGAAGGCTGACAGCCTCTATAAAATTATTTATGATGATTATCCGAATTCTAATCTTTACACTGAAGCTAGTAAAAAACTCGGGTTAATTAAAGAAGAGGTTAAAAAGGTTGTTGTTACAAACGATCCGGCAGAACCACTTTATATTGCAGCCGAAGCAAAATATTACAATAAAGAATTCCGCGATGCAATTAAAGCATTTAGAGAAATTTATCTAAATTATTCGGAATCTCCTTATGCGCCAAAATCAATTTATTACATAGGATTGATTCATGAAGAACTCCAGGAATATGATTCATCTGCTTTTTATTATGGAATTTTGTCTACAAAAGAATATGCATCAACACCGTTAGGAAAAGCTGTTTTCGCAAAATATTCAGAATATAAAAATGAAAAGGAAAGAAAGGAAAAAGAAGAACTTCTGAAACGGGAAGCTGAAAATCAGAAAATCATAGAAGAACAAAAACAAATAAGCCAAGAAGAAAATAAGGTTAAGCAAAAAGAGGTTGTTCAACCAGTTGAAAAAGACGAAATACCAATTAGACAATTGCGGTCTGATTCATTAAAAGCTAAGATAGGATTTGAAATTCGATCTGATTCGACAATTCAAAAAATTGATTCACTCAGAAATAGAGCGGATAATAAGTTAGAAAAAGATTCGATTAAGGTTAGAGCGGATTCACTTAAAAAGAAAATAACCGATTAATATTATTTCTTTAAAAATGAATCGCAGAAAAGTTCTGGAATTAATTGAAAGCGGAGAAAGTTTAAGTGTAGAATTCAAACAGCGTTTCTCCGCACACGAAAAAATTGCTAAAAGTCTTATTGCATTTGCCAATACGAGCGGTGGTTATTTACTGATTGGTGTTGATGATGATAAATCCATTTACGGAATTTTAAGTGAGAAAAGTGATGCTGAGTTAATACGAGAAACTGCCGAAAAATATTGTGTCCCGCCTGTTCAGTGTAACGTGTATTCCTACGAAATTGAAAATAAAGAAATAATGGTTGTAGAAATCCCGGAATCAAACTTTAAACCGCATAGATTACAAGATTATAAAACAAACATAGACTTAAACACTGCTCAGGTTTATGTCAGGGTTAACGATAAAAGTGTATTGGCAAGCAAGGAAATGATTAAGTTGATGCAGACACAGCAATCCGGTAAATCGCTTGTGAATTATTCCGTTGGTAAAACAGAAAAAATTGTATTCGAATATTTAGAGAAGAATGAAAAAATATCAGTTAAAGAACTAAGCAAAATCGCTAATATATCAGATCGTAGAGCATCAAGAACATTAATAAAACTTGTGCGTGCCAACCTTCTTCTTATTCATGTTAAAGATAACGGGGAGAATTATTTTACTTCTGCCGGTTAAATCTCTAGAAAAATTAAATACTCTCGTAAACTCTTCTTAGATCAAACACTGCTATGCCATAAGCCACAGCTACATTTAATGATTGTTTAATTCCGAACTGAGGAATCTCTATAGAAAAATCACACATATCAATCAATTCCTGAGATACACCGGATATTTCATTCCCAACAATCAAACAAAGCGGGAAATCAGATTTGGATACGTTATAATAAGAAACACTTTTATCGGTAAGCTCCAATGCGCAGATTTTTACTCCCTGATTCTTTAACCGGTTAATAACTTCTCTGGCATCTTTAACATATTCCCAATTAACACTATTCTGAGAACCGAGAGCGGTTTTTATAACTTCTTTTTTTTCAGGTGTTGGTGTGTAACCGCATAAAAATAGTTTTTCAATCATAACTCCATCAGATGTTCTAAAAATCGATCCGACATTATAACTGCTTCTAATACTATTCAACAAAACATAAACCGGCATCTTTTTAACATTATCTAATTTTTCAAGAGTGGCTCTGTTGAGAGAAATTTCTTCGTGGGATAATTTTTTCATATCTGGATTATGCTGTGATTTTGTAAGTAAGGCGTAAACCTATAATTCCTACTACAATCAGAAATATAAAGAATATTCTTAACAGATCTTTCGATTCATCAAAAAACATTATACCATAAATTGCAGTTCCGACGGCACCAATACCTGTCCATACAGCATAAGCTGTTCCAATAGGCAGAGTTTTAGAACCCATGGCAAGAAAAACATAACTTAAAATCATTGTAATAACAGTAAAGATTGTCGGTTCAAGTTTTGTAAAGCCCTGACTGTATTTTAATCCAACAGCCCAGGAAATTTCGAATACCGAAGCAATAAGAATATAAATCCACGCCATAATTTTTTTTAGATAAGTTAAAATGTTGTTCCGGCAATATCTAAATATTTTTCCAGAGTTGTATTATTCATCAACACATTGATTTTTCTGTATTCACTAAATTGTTTCAATGTTTCATTAATCTGTTCTTTAATTCTTGCAATATCGCAAGCTCCGGAAATATTAAAATCGCCTTTCAAATAAACATCTGCAATTCCATTTGCTATAGTAACATTTATTAACATTAAACCAGGTCCACGAATAAAATTTTTAAGTTCATCTGTTGATTTAAAGTCGATTAATTCACTTAATGTTGCTTCGAGTACTGATTTATCGGCTTTAACAGTAATTTCTTTTGGTACAAGTATATCGTTGCATCCAATTAATTTGCCGCTTAGCTCTGTTCCTTCAAGCGCAACAAGGTATATTTTAACATCTTTTTCTATTATTTTATTTTCCGAGTCAGACTTACAGCCGCTTAAACTAAAAAGAAGTATTAAACTGATAACGAAAAATTTTTTAAACAGTGATTTCATTTATCACCTCTTTAAGAAAAGACGGATGCAAAATAACGAAAGATTTTTATTTAAGCACTTTAAAGTGAACTGTATCTGCAATAACAGAGCAAAATACCCCGATGCCATCACCATTGATATTTATTCTTGGTTCGTGAAAGTTACCATCAAATTCCTGAACGTTTCTGTAAGTAATGTAAAATAATTTATAATTCTCGTCTCCGGCGTAAATTATTAATCTGTATGAACCGTAAAACCAAGTATCAAGCCAATCCACATTATAGTTAATTTTGGGCACGTCTGATTTGATATTCTGAAGTCTTTTCGATTGATATTTGTAGCGATCAAAATCTTTTTTCAAGTCTTCCTGTTTCACTTCAATAAAAGGATTGTTGTAAATAAAAGATTCAATCTTTGCATCTAAAGCAACGATCGATATACCATAAAAATCGGTATCCAATGATGGTCTGAAAACTACCTTAAATTGTTTTACGTTCCCATTTTCATCAGGTTCTCGGTACTTCATGGAATCAAGTATTGATTCTTCCTTAAGAATTTTAAATCCTTTTTTAGGGACTCGTGTGGTTGAGTTTGCAGTTAATTGTTTACCATCAATAGTTGTTTGAACACTAAGACTGTAAGATTTGTCGTAATCGATTATTAAATCGTTGCCAGTATATTCATACGATAGTGAAGAAGGATTAAATGATAATGAATAAATTTTATTTGTTTGGTTATCGGTTATGGTAACAATTGCATTTTTAATTAATAGCGAGTTAAGGTCTAATCTTGTATTCAAAGGGAAATTTCTTGTGATCCTGATATTTTTTACTTTTTGTCCGGGGAAAATGTAACCTTCTATAACGATTTTAGATGAATATGTATTTTGTCCTATCTCCACAACTCCTTCACCGCAAGAGATAAAACCAATTATTAGAATAAGAAATATACTTTTATGTAATAGACCGTTGATTTTTTTCATTTTAGAATCTTATGTTGACTCCAATACTTGGTAAAATAGGAAACATAGTTACGTTGTTTACTTCCTGATAGATTATTCCGTTCTTTAGTTCATTTTTATATTCGATAAACCAAACATTTTTTCTGTTTAACAAATTAAATATTTGTAAATAAGGAGCAAGAGACCAACGCTCGTATGTTATTTCATAAGTAAGACTGAAATCCAATCTTGCATAAAACGGAAGTCTGAATTCATTTATTCCTGATGGATAAAGAGCAAAACTCACATTACTCGGTTCCCAGTCCGGAAATTGATTTATAAAATAAACTGATGCCGGCAGTGTTATTGGCTGACCTGAAAAGAATGTAAAGTTTAATCCCATACTCCACTTTTTATCAGGATTAACAAATGGTTTTCCCTCAATTTCATTTAAGAAATTATTAAGGTCGATGTTACTTACAAGATTGATAGCATGAGTTCTATCGTGTCTTGGTGTAAATGGAAGATTTTTATTGACGCGATTGATAGTAAATTCCGTTCTGGAAAGAGAATAAGCGATCCATCCGGTTACTGCACCAACATCTTTTCGAACAAGAAATTCCAATCCATAGGAATGTCCATTCCCTTCATTAAATAAACCTTGGGATGAGGTAAATAATGGTAGGTTGTCTTCAGTGTATTTATCGGCTTTAATATCAGCAAGAAAAGTCGGGTTATATGAATAAATATTTGTGTAGTTTTTATAGTATCCTTCAATCTCAAATTCAATATTCTTAGCTAATTCTTTTTGATAACCTAAAATGAAATGTGTTGCAGATGATCCTTTTACATATTCATCTGCGCTGGTCCAAATGCTTACAAAGAAAAGACGCGGAATTCTGTTAGCATATTGATGATAAATTCCCGTAGCAAATTTGAGGTTGCTTACTTCAGTTAATCTATACTTTATTGAAAGTCGTGGATCAATATTTCTGTAGTCTTTATCGGAATCGAAATAATTTGCGCGAGCGCCAAACTCAATATCCCACAATGGACTTGGTTTCCATTTTGTGTTTAAGTAAAGAGTATATAATATTCGATGTTTAGAAACATCAACTCTGCCACCTGTGAAGTTTTGTTTTAACCCACCGCTTACATTTTTTTGTTCGAAACCGAAGTTGAAATTCCAATGATCATCGTAAAAATATTCTAATGCACCTTTTAAGGTTACATCGCGAATGATATTTTCTTCTTTGAAATCGACATCGTCAAAATCAAAATCTGAAAAAAATCTGCTTCCCGTTATCCAGAAATTTCCAAATAACTTTGGTGATATTATCGATCTCCAATTAATGCTTCCTGTTTGATTACCCCATACATAGTCGAACCCAAGTGATTCTTTACGGTTTTTATCTAATACAAAGTTCAGGTCATCAATGCCACCGTAAAAGCTGATACTTAATTTGTTTGCTTCATCTAAATCGAAAAATGCTTTTAAGTTTCCGTCTAAAAAGTAATAGTCTGGAATTTCATCGATAACTTTTCCGAGTGTTTGATCAAAATATGTCCGACGTAAAGATCCTGATAAAGAACCAAAACTCCCTATTGGACCCTGAATTGTTGTGTTGAGCGAAAGTAAGCTGATTGATACTTTACCCTCGAACTTATTTCTGTTACCGTCATTATTTGTAACGTATATCACAGATGAAAGTCTGCCTCCGTATTCTGCGCTAAAACCGCCTTTATATACTTCAACTTTTTTTATTGCATCCATATTAAAAGTAGAAAAAAGCCCAAAGGCATGTTCAGGGTTATAGACATCAGTTCCATCTAATAGAAAAAGGTTTTGATCAGGTGTACCGCCTCTTACATAAATAGCAGATGAAAAATCTGAAACCGGAACAATACCGGGTAAACTCTGTAATGTTCTTAACAAGTCCGATTCTATAACCTGAGGTACACGACTTAATTGAACGGGTGAAAGATCCACTTTGGAAATCGGCTTGCTGAAAAGTTTATCTATAGTTCTTGCAGAATCTCCTGTTACTATAATTTCTTCGCCAATGATTGCAGTGGGTTCTAAGAAAATATCTAAACGTTTATTTTGATTTTCAGTTAAAGTAACTTTTTGTTGAAATGTTTTATAACCAACATAACTTACATTTAATTCATAAGTGCCGGGTAATAAGTTTGTAATAACATAAAATCCGCTTGAGTTTGAACTGGTACCAAGGTTTAATCCCTTTAAATGAATATTGGCACCAATAAGAGCTTCCCGATTTGATGAATCATAAATAAATCCATTTATCGTTGCTTCTTTTGAGGTCTGTGATAAAGCAATATTTGATAATATCAAAGTGAGGAATAAAACTATATTCAGGGTTTTCATATCGAATAATAACTTGTACAGATCATAAATAAACCGTTCATTACTATAATGACTAAAAGAGATTTCAAAATTGATTAAAACTATCCAGTTAGTTTTTCGATTAAGCAAATAGTCTTTGCAATGAGAGATTTATATCAGATTAAAAAAATAGTACTCTCATTCAAAAATTAAGAAAAACATGAAAGTCGGGAGTAAAATATTATCTATAACCCATAGCTACTAATTGATTAACCACTCTTAAAGCCATATCATCCAAAGAAAAGTATCTCCAAATAAGTCCCCATCTTTCACGTGGTTCCATGCGTTCTTTAATAACAATCTCTTTTTTTCGTGTATCAAAGACACTTACTGAAACGGGGTTTGGTGTATTAAAGTTTCCTCTTTGCTTTGATTGATTAAGGTTTATTTGACCGAATACAATAAAATCGACACTAATTGTTTCTGAAAGTAATATTGCATCATCTTTAAGAAATTTGGCCGGATTTACATCCTGTTCAAGAATAATTGACCAGGTAGAATCATCCATTACAACGGCAAAACCTTTTTGATAAAATGCCCTTATAAAAGATTCCCGTATTTCATCCAAATTGTATGGATAATTCTGGTCGTCTAAAAATGGCATTATTACTACAGAAAATGTCTTTTCTTTTGATGTATCTGGTTGTGCAAAAATTACGATCAAAGAAGAGAAATAAAGAAGAAAGGAAAATAAATTTATCTTTCTCATATAATTGTTCCTTTATTTCCGACGTTATTATAAGGAACAAAAAAATTAAAAAAAAGGTTTTAATTCATCTTAATAGCTAACTGACCGCACGCAGCAGCAATATCGTCGCCTTGTGTTTCCCTTATCATCACGGTTATGTTATTATTTCTTAATTTCTCGACAAAATCGAGAATATTTTGGTATGAAGTTGGTTCTAATTCGGCAGAAATTCCATCTGGTTTCATATGTTTAATGCTATTAAATGGAATCACGTTTATTTTTGAAGGGAGTTGACTGCATAATTTTGTTAATGCCTTAATATCCTCCGGTCGATCATTAAGTCCTTTTAACATAGTGTATTCAAACGTTACCCGTGTTTTAGTTTTCTTTGTATAATATTTCAGTGCCTCAATATTTTCTTTGAGTGGATATTTTTTATTAATCGGCATTATCTTGGAACGAATTTCATCGAAGCATGAATGCAATGAGAGAGCAAGTTTAACTCTTAAACCAAGTTCAGCAAGTTGACGAATCTTAGGCGGAATTCCGGCAGTTGAAATTGTAATTCGTTTTCTACTTATTCCTTTTGTTAATTCATGTGTAAATATTTCAACTGATTTAACGGTATTATCAAAGTTTAATAGAGGTTCGCCCATCCCCATATATACGATATTAGTAATATTATTTTTCCCTTCGTCTTTTGCGGTTAAAAGGTACTGATCAATAATTTCGCCGGAGGTAAGATTTCTTTTGTATCCCATCAAACCTGTTGCACAAAACTTGCAATCCAGTGGGCATCCAACCTGAGTAGAGATACATAATGTGTTTCTGTCTTCTTCTGGTATTAATACGGCTTCAATTTTTTTGTTATCTGTTGTTTTATATAAATATTTTTTTGTCCCAGTAGAAGGTGAATTTTGAATTGTTACTAAATCAAGCGTTTTAAGGGAAGTTGAATTATCTAATTTTGCACGGAGTTCTTTGGGAAAATTTTGCATTTCAGAAAAATCAAACGAAATGTGATTATAAATCCAGTTAAATAATTGTTCTCCACGGAATTTCGATTCTCCTATCGAAATGAAATAATCTTTCAATTCGGCTAAAGTCAATCCCTTAAGTATTTTTTTATTTTCTTTTTCTTTCATAATGACAAATATAATAAATAGTATTAGTCTTAAAATTAATGCTATCAAAAAAATTGATATTACCAAACCCTTTAATTAGTTTTGAGTATTAATTGACCAATCTATTTAATACAAAAATTGAGGTCTAATATGAAATTCGAATTCACAGACGAACAATTAATGATACAACAAACTGCACGTGAATTTGCAGAATCTGAAATTGCACCAAGTGCAGTTGAAAGAGATAAAAAAGGAGAGTTCCCGGCAGAGATAGTTAAAAAACTTGGTGAACTTGGGTTTATGGGAATGATGGTTTCACCTCAATATGATGGTGCCGGATTGGATACTGTTAGTTATGTTCTTGCTATGATAGAGATTTCTAAGGTTGATGCAAGTGTAGGCGTTATTATGTCGGTTAATAATTCCCTTGTCTGCTATGGTTTAGAAAAATGGGGTTCTGATTTTATAAAAGAGACTTATTTAAGACCGTTAGCCAAAGGTGAAAAACTTGGTGCTTTTGCTCTTTCTGAACCTGAAGCCGGAAGTGATGCTACAAAACAAAATACAACAGCTCATAAAGAAGGTGATTATTGGGTAATCAATGGTATGAAGAATTGGATTACAAATGGTTTGAGTGCAGATTATTTTCTTGTTGTTACTCAAACAGATAAAGAAAAAGGTCACCATGGTATTACAACCTTTGTAGTTGAAAAAGGGACACCCGGATTTGGTCATGGAGTAAAAGAAGATAAATTAGGTATAAGAAGTAGCGATACTTGCTCTCTTACTTTTGAAAATTGTAAAGTTCCTGAAAAAAATATTGTTTGGGAAGTTGGAAAGGGTTTTAATTTTGCAATGAATACTTTAAATGGCGGAAGAATAGGAATTGCCGCTCAAGCATGCGGTATTGCTGAAGCTTCCTTAGAAGCCGCAAAAAAATATGCTAAAGTTCGTAAAGCGTTCGGAACCGAAATAGCAAACTTGCAAGCTATACAATTCAAATTGGCGGACATGTCTGTAAAAGTGGAAGCCGCTAAACTTCTCACTCTGGAAGCTGCTGCATTAAAAGATGCCGGGAAAAAATATGTAAAAGAAGCTGCTATGGCAAAATTATATGCATCTAAAATTGCTGTTGAATGCGCGCTTGATGCCATTCAAATACATGGTGGTTACGGTTATGTGCGGGAGTATCTGGTAGAAAGATATTTACGTGATGCAAAAATTACTGAAATTTATGAAGGTACTTCAGAAATACAGAGAATTGTTATTGCTCGCGAATTGCTAAAAGATTAGGAATCAGTGTTGTCCAGATTTTTAATCATAACATTTATTTTGCTCTTACAGTCAAGTTGTAATTTTGCTCAGACCGATTGGGTAAAATGGAACGCTCAGGAAGTTTCTTATACGATTGATGATCAAGTCAAACCTAACAAAACTGCGGTTAATCAGACTTTCCCTTTAACCGTCGTTTCTTTTTTTAGAAATCTGTATGGTCTTTTTATATCAGATCTGGATGGTGATAACTGTCCTTTTTATCCATCTTGCTCTAATTTTTTTGTACAATCTGTTGGAGAAGCTGGTTTAATAAAAGGTTCTCTAATGTTCTCCGACAGATTTTTACGGGATCTGAATTTATTGAAGGGAAAGAATCAGTATCCTCTTTATAAAATCGGTAAATTTTATGATCCTCCTTATAACTATACATTATCACAGGAAAAAATAATCTATCAAATTCCGGGAAAGGTTATCGATTAGTATATGAAAGGATTTTTAATTAACAACAAATTTTTGTTCTGTATTTATTTTTTATTCTTATTACCCATAGTATTGTATAGTCAAAATTATATTGACCAGCAAAACTTATTTTCTCCAGAAAGTCGATTAAAATTCGGCAGTTATCTTTATAGTGAAGAAGATTATTTAAGAGCTTCAGTAGAATTCCGTGAATATCTTAAATATGTAGATAATGATACTGTCAGGTTTAAGTTCGCTACATGCTTTTATAAAATTGGTAGATTTCAGGAAGCGGCTGATAATTTTAAAGGATTGTTTACCTCTCGTAATCTTCAGCAAGAATCTAAACTTGCTTATTACAAATCGGTATTCTTTCAAAAGAATTATTCATTATTCCGTATTTCTTTTAATAACGAATTTCATATTCCATGGGATTATAAAGATGAAATTAAGCGGCTTTACTATATCTCTTTCTTTTTTGATAATTCTGTTTTGCCTGATACAAATAATTTTTTTTCATCTTTCCCGGATTCAAATAAAAGTGTCATTAAACAATTTTATTTTAGAAAGAAATTTCCTGAATACAAAAATCCAACAACTGCAGCGCTGCTTTCCGGTCTTATACCCGGACTTGGGAAAATTTACGTTGGCGAGATAACTGATGGATTTACATCTTTATTGGTAACTGGTGTTCTCACATTTTTAGCTATTGATAATTTTAAGCATAACCATAATTTCAGAGGATGGTTATTTGCCGGGCTCGGCGCATATTTTTATGGCGGAAATATTTATGGCTCAGCAGCAGCAGCCCAAATCTTTAATGCCGGGGTAAAATTTAATTTTGATAGCGATGTTAGATTATATTTTGAGAAAAGAAATTATTTACTGCCAGAAATAAAACTTTAGTTATGAAAAAAAAGTTTCTGATAATACTTTTTTATTTAGTTGCCGTTTCCAATTATGCTCAACCAGATAATTTATCTATTCAATTAGACTATGCGACGAATCTATATAATAATAATCAATTCTTTGATGCTATTACAGAGTATAAACGTCTGATCTTTTTCGATTTATCTAAGAAATCTCACTTCAAAGCTTACTTTCAAATTGGTAAGTGCTACAAAGCCGGTGCAAAATTGGATGATGCAATTAAATATTTTGCATTGGCAGAAATGAACTCCAATACCGATGACGAACGTCTAAAGTCAAAAATAGAAATTGTACGATGTAATATTCTTAGGAAAACAACTACAAGAGCGCATCAGTTATTAGATGGTTTGGAATCTTCAGCTTTTAGTAAAGAGATTAGAGATTCAATCTATTATTGGCGTGGTTGGACTTATATGTTTGAAGATAAATGGCAAAGTGCTTCCGACTCTTTTGCTAAGATAAATCCATATCATGAGTTAAAAATTCTTTGCGATCGTGTTGAAAAGGATAAAGTTTCCGTTACTTTTGCAACTGTAATTTCTTATATTTTGCCCGGTGCTGGACAAATATATACCGGTAATTATTTATCCGGACTTTTATCACTTGGGTGGAATATTGTATCGGCATATTTAACAATAAAATCTTTTAATGCAGATAGAGTTTTTGACGGATTTGCAATTTTAACCTTGCTTTGGCAACGATTTTATAGAGGAAACATTCAGAATGCCGAACAATTCGCTCTTGAAAAAAACATAGGAATCGCAAATAACACACTAATCTATTTACAGAATCAATTCAAGGGAATTAAACCGTGAAATTGAAAGAAGAAGAAATCAGAAAAATTACTCTTGATGCTATTCAAGAACTTGGTCCTAATGCAACACCCGAAAAGGTTAAAGAATATGTCAAAAAGAAAATTGAAGAATCCGGAGCGGGTGAATTTATTTCCAACAAAGGAGATGTATCTTCAGGCAGAGTCATCTTAACTTCGTTTGGCTTAAATAAACCGGGTATAGTTGCCGGAGTAACAAAAGCATTAGGTGACTCTAATTGTGATATTCAGGACCTGACTCAAAAACTTATGGGCGATTTTTTCACAATGATAATGATAATTGATATTTCCGGTTCTCAAAAGGATCTTAAACAAATTCAAGAAGAAATGTCTAAAGTTGCTGAAGAATTGAAAATTAAAATCTATTTGCAACATGAGGATGTTTTCAGATATATGCATAGAATTTAATTAAGAAATCAAAAAAACTTTTTTGAGAATACAAATAAAAGTTGATAACAAATTCACAAGAACTAAAAACAAAAAAATATGCCATACGAATTCGAAGAAATTTTAGAAACAATACGGATGACTGAAATTGAACATTTCGATATCCGCACAGTTACACTGGGAATAAGCTTACGAGATTGTCACGATAGAAATATTGAAGTGACAAAACAAAAAATTTATGATAAAATTTTACGCTATGGAAAGAACCATGTTAAAAATGCTAAGGAAGTTGAATCTCGGTTTGGAATTTCCATTGCAAATAAAAGAGTTTCATTAACACCTATTTCAATTCCTTTTGATTCATGTACTTTTGAAGAATATATAGAGATTGCCAAAACCCTTGATAAAGCTGCTGAGGAAATTGGTATAGATTACATCGCCGGTTACTCTGCTTTAGTTCAGAAAGGAATGACAAACGGAGAGAGGGAATTGATCAAATCAATCCCTTATGCGTTGTCACAAACTAAAAGAGTCTGTTCAAGCGTTAATGTAGCTTCTACTAAAGCTGGCATTAACATGGACGCTGTAATTATGATGGCAAATGTGATTAAGCAAACTGCAGAACTGACCAAAGATCATGACTCCATCGGTTGTGCAAAATTGGTGGTATTTGCTAATGCAGTTGAAGACAATCCATTTGTTGCCGGGGCGTTCCATGGAGTTACGGAACCAGAAGTCGTTCTGAATGTCGGTATTAGTGGACCCGGTGTTGTTCTGGACGCAATTAAAGAAGCCGGTCGGGTTGACCTCCAGCAGTTAGCCGAAGTGATAAAGAAAACTATTTTCAAAATCACTCGCGCCGGTGAATTAATTGGAAGAAAAGTTGCTGAAAAAAATGGAATCCCGTTTGGAATAGTTGATATCTCCTTAGCTCCAACTCCCGCTGAAGGTGATAGTATTGCTGATATCTTAAAAATGATGGGAGTAGAAGATGTTGGCGCTCCCGGAACTACTGCTGCGTTGGCAATGCTAAATGACGCCGTTAAGAAAGCCGGTTTAATGGCAAGTTCTTCGGTTGGAGGAATGAGCGGAGCTTTTATTCCCGTTAGCGAAGATCAGGGTATGATTCGTGCAGCTCAAGTAGGCAACCTTTCCCTTGAAAAATTGGAAGCAATGACAGCAGTATGTTCGGTTGGATTAGATATGATTGCTATTCCCGGTGATACCCCCGCTACTACCATTGCCGGAATAATTGCAGATGAATCAGCAATTGGTGTAATAAATGATAAAACTACTGCTGTTAGAATTATACCTGCATTTGGGAAAAAGCTTGGCGATTTTGTTGATTATGGCGGTCTGCTTGGAAAAGCCCCTATAATGGAAGTGAGAAATCTAAGTTGCGAAAATTTTGTTGGTAGAGGAGGCAGAATTCCCGCACCAATGAGAAGTTTAACAAATTAGTTATATAATTATTTGTGGAGGATAAATGAAAAAAGGTTGGATTATTGCTCTTAGTATTATAGCTGTAATTGTTATTCTTTTAATTGCAGTTATAAGCTGGGGTGTTGGTGTTTACAATAAACTTGTTTCGCTTAATGAAAGTGTAAATCAGTCGTGGAGCCAGGTAGAAAATCAATACCAAAGAAGGTATGATCTTATTCCAAATCTTGTTGCAACGGTCCAAGGTGTTGCAAACTTCGAAAGAGAAACATTTACAGCAGTTACAGAAGCAAGAGCAAAAGTTGGTCAAATCAGATTATCAGCCGATCAATTGGGTGATCCACAAGCTTTTCAAAAATTCCAGCAAGCACAAGACGGGTTAAGCAGTGCTCTTTCAAGACTCTTGGTTGTATCAGAAAATTACCCCCAACTAAAAGCAAATGAAAATTTCCTTCAACTTCAAGCACAATTAGAAGGAACCGAAAACAGAATTGCTGTTGAAAGAATGAAATTTAATCAGGTAGTACAGGATTATAATGTTCAGATAAAAAGATTCCCCGCAGCAATAATTGCCGGTATAACTGGTTTTACAGAAAAACAATACTTTAAAGCTACTGAAGCTGCTCAGGAAGCTCCTAAGGTTCAGTTCTAATCTTATGTTAAGAGTGTAGAATTATATGAAAAAATTTCTTTTACTATTTTTTTTAACTTGTCTGAAATTATTTGGGCAAGTAGAATTTCCGATACTAAAAAATTATGCAAATGATTTTACATCTACTTTATCCCAATCTGAACTCTACACTCTTAACACAACACTTAAATCTTTTGACGACTCTACTTCAAATCAGGTTGTTTTCTTAATGATAAGATCGCTGGAAGGATATTCCCTCGAAATGTACACCTACGAAGTTGCATCGCGGAATAAAATTGGTTCAGCTAAAAATAATGGAGTTCTCTTCTTCGTAGCAAAGGAGGACAGGAAAATGAGGATTGAAGTGGGTTATGGTTTGGAAGGCGCTTTACCGGATGCTTTAGCCAGTTCCATATTAAGAAATGAAGTACGTCCTTATTTCAAGAATAACGAGTATTATGCCGGAGTTAATGCCGGATTAAATGCAATAATGAAAGCAATTAAAGGAGAATATAAGAGTGATAAGAAAAAGGATGAAGAGGATGGAATAGGATTTCCGATTATGTATATTATTCTGTTTTTAATCATTTTCCTTCTTTCTGGTAGAAGAGGAGGTAGAGGTGGAGGTGGTTTACTTCCTTGGTTAATAATATCTTCAATGGGGAGTGGCAGAAGCAGAGGGGGATGGGGAAGTGGAGGATTTGGTGGATTTTCTGGCGGAAGTGGCGGTTTTGGCGGATTTTCAGGGGGTGGGGGTTCCTTCGGTGGCGGCGGAGCCAGTGGAAGTTGGTAATTTATTAATTAATTATGGCTTGCAGTTATTTACTTCTTTTAGTATTATTTCATCACGTTTGAAAGCTAATTCCAGAGTAATTTATTAATTTCAATACCGATTTATATTTCTCTTAATACTTTTGATAATAGGAAAGTTTATTGTTATTTGAAACATAGAAAGCTTTAGCAGTATCTATTCAAATACTGCATAAATGCTGTAAAACTGATTTCAGTAATTTTATGGAGAACCGAATTATTTAGATGAAAAAATAAATGAAAATGTTGATTACCTTCCTTCTTATTAGATGGTTCTTATTAAGTAGGATAATCACTTTTTCTTTACGGTAAAAACGTTTTATAGAATTTAACTAAACAATTTTTCACAAATCTAGGAGAAACAATTATGGCTATAATGATAACAGATGAATGCATTAATTGTGGGGCATGTGAACCTGAATGCCCAAACACTGCTATTTATGAAGGAGGAGCTGAATGGGAATTAGCTGGTAAACATTATGGTGAAGGAGATGCTGCTCCATCCGGTGCAGTAGGATTTTTCTCGAAAGATTATTTTTATATTGTTCCAGATAAATGTACAGAATGTGTTGGTTTCCACGATGAACCTCAGTGTGCTGCCGTTTGTCCTGTTGATTGCTGTGTGCCGGATCCTAAACATGTTGAAGATAAAGAAACACTTTTGAAGAAGAAAGAATATCTTGATGGTATTGGAAGATAAAATCTCTTGAAACAAAACTTTGATTGGATTCCGAAGTTTTCTTAAAAATTAAGCCCCTGTGTGTTGGGGCTTAATTATTTGTATTTTAAGATTGCTGTTACGGGAAAATGATCCGATGGATACCTACCTTCCTTTGCTGTATGATCAATTCCGGATGCAATAATTTCAAAATCATTACTGGTGAAAATATAATCTATTCTATCTCCCGATCGATTTCCCTTAAAATCATTAAATGTCCCTGTATCAGTACCGTTTGGATTTAACTTCTTAAAAGTGTCAGTTAAACCACTGGAAATTATTTTTTGAATAGCATGATTTTTTTCTCCAGAATTAAAATCACCGGTAAGAATAACTGAGATATTTTTTCTACCTGATTGAATTTTCTTAACCAACATTTCTGCACTTTTTTCTCTCGATATTTGCGATTGATGATCGAGATGAACGTTATACACATAAAGGGATCGTTTTGCGAACTTATCGAAAAACAATCCCCACGAGCAGATTCTTGGCAAGGAACCTTCCCATGTAATTGAGCCGGCAATTGTGGGTGTATCAGAAAACCAGAATGTTTCAGTCGTATCTAAAATGAATCTGTCTTTCGCAAATAAAATTGCAGAATATTCACCCTTTGTTTTCCCGTCGTCTCTGCCAACACCGAGGTAGGAATATCCCGGTAATTCATCTAAAATTTCCTTTATTTGGAAATCTAATGCCTCCTGAAGCGAAAGAATATCTGGATTATAATCTCTTATCACTTCTATCACTATGTTTTTGCGAAATTTCCAACTGTTCTCACCGTCATTCGCGGTTCCATACCTTATATTGAACGACATAACTTTAAGTTCTGTTTCATATTTAGAAACAGAATCTCGAGGGTTTGTGCAGTTATATAAAACTGCAACTAATGCAAATAATAGAACAATGGAAAAGAAGCTAATTCTTCGTTTCATATCATTTTATTAACTTTGTTTATAAATTAATCACATAAAATCTATCAATAAAAAATATAATAAGCATTATGAAAATTGGTAAATATAAATTAACTGCAATAGATACAGTAACATTCGGTTTAGATGGTGGAGCAATGTTTGGAATTATTCCAAAACCACTTTGGCAAAAGTATAATCCAGCAGATGATCAGAATCAGGTTACGCTGGGCGCAAGGTCTTTATTATTAGAAAGTGAGAGTCGCAAAATTTTAATCGATACCGGTATAGGTGAGTTTTGGGACGACAAGTTCAAATCAATTTACCGCTTTGATAAAGTAGAGAATACTCTTATCAGCTCCTTGGGAAAACTGAATATAAATAAAGATGACATTACTGATGTTTTACTTACACATCTTCATTTCGATCATACCGGTGGTTCAACAACGTTTGAAGATGGTAAATGGGTTCCAACATTTCCTAATGCAAAGTATTATGTTCAAAAAGAGCATTACTACTGGGCAATTAATCCATCGGATCGTGATAGAGCAAGTTTTGTTCAAAACCGATTTGTTCCACTTAACGAAAATGGAGTACTCCAGCTTGTAAATAAAGATTTCAAATTGGATGATGAATTTGAAGTAATAATAATTAATGGACATACATTTGCACAACAGATGATAAAAATTTCTGATGGAACAAAAACATTACTTTACTGCGGTGATCTTCTTCCATTTTCGTCACATATTCCATTACCGTATATAATGGGATATGATTTGCAACCTTTAGTAACTTTGAATGAAAAGAAAGAACTCTATCCCAAAGCAATAGAAGAAAACTGGCTTCTTTTTTTTGAACACGATCCTGAGGTTGTAGCTGCCACAATAACTAAAAATGATAAAGGATTTTATTTGAAAGAAGTATTTACGGAATTGCCATGACTAATTTATTAGAAGGATATTCAAAAGTATGTAGCTATAATGAATTAAAGGAAAAAGTAGGAAAACGTTTTTTTGTTGATGATGTGGAAATAGCTCTCTTCAAAATTGATGGAAATATTTTTGCATTAAGTAATATCTGTCCTCACCAAAAAACACATCTAATGCATGAAGGATTTATTGAAGAAGGAAAGGTTGTTTGTCCGGTTCACGGATGGAAGTTTGACCTTTCAACAGGTAATCTTGCGCTGGGAAGAAAAGGTCTCGATTCTTATGATGTAAAAGTTGTCAATAACGATGTTTTTGTAAAGGTTACTAAAAAAGAGCCAAAATGGTAATTACAAATCAAATTGTTATCGAAAAAGCCAGAGAACTGGGATTCGATTTAATTGGGTTTGCCAAAGCAGAAAGATTGGACAAAGAGACTGATCGCTTAAATGAATGGCTTCAAATGGGATATCATTCCGGCATGGAATACATGAACAGGAATTTAGAAAAGCGCAGAGATGTTAAATTGATTTTACCTGATGCAAGAAGCGTTATCTCACTCGCATTAAATTATTATACCGAGCATAAACATAAAAATGAAAAAGACCTTGGTAAAATTTCCAGATATGCATGGGGTAAAGATTATCATTTAATTATTTGGGAAAAACTTGAGTTACTTGAAGAATATCTAAAAGAAATAGATCCTAATTTCAATTGCATTAGCTATGTTGATACCGGTCCTGTTATGGATAAGGCATGGGCGGTTCGTGCCGGAATTGGTTGGCTTGGAAAACATACAAATGTAATTAATCGTGAATTAGGTAGTTGGTTTTTTATAGCTACTGTTATTTCTAATCAGGAATTTGATTACAGCGAAATTATACCAGATCATTGTGGTACATGTCGGGCTTGCATTGATGCTTGTCCAACTAATGCTATTGTTCAAGAGTATGTGGTAGATTCTAATAAATGTATTTCATATTTGACGATTGAGAATAAGGGTGAAATTGATAAGGAGTTTAAAAATAAATTTGATAACTGGCTTTTCGGTTGCGATATCTGTCAGGATGTTTGTCCATGGAATAATAAATTTTCTACTTTAACACGGGAAAAAGAATTTGAACCAGTTTATGGAACGGAATTTAAATTAACTGAAGTAATTAATTTTACTGAACAAGAATTTATAAATCGTTTTGAAACAAGTCCTATAAAACGCGCAAAAATTTCCGGATTAAAAAGAAATTCATACTTTCTATTAGGTAAGTAAAGAGATAAATGTTATATGATAAAGACGATCTTTAAAGTCAATAAGATGGATTGCCCCTCTGAAGAACAAATAATAAGAATGAAACTCGCCGGATTGGATTCAATTAAAGAACTTCATTTTGATATACCTAACCGAACACTTAGTGTAATTCATTCAGATAATTACGATGAAATATTAGCACAACTAAGTTCACTTGATTTAGATACCAAACTTATCTCGTCACAAGTTATCGACGATTTCATTATATCAAAGAATCATTCCGAGGAAAGAAAAGCATTAGTCTTAGTTCTTTCAATAAATATTGCCTTTTTTATAATCGAAATATTAGCTGGATTACTTGCTAATTCGATGGGATTAGTTGCTGATAGTCTTGACATGCTTGCCGATGGAATAGTATATGGCTTAGCATTAATTGCTGTGGGGAGAACTTTATCACTTAAAAAAAATATAGCAAAAGCTGCCGGATTCTTTCAATTAATTTTAGCTGTACTCGGTTTTATAGAAGTTATACGAAGGTTTATTGGTACGGAAAAATTTCCGGATTTTTTAACAATGATAGTAGTTTCATTCTTTGCTTTGATTGCCAATACAATTTGTCTTTATATTCTGCAAAAAAGTAAAAGCAAAGAAGCGCACATTCAAGCGAGTATGATTTTCACTTCAAATGATATAATTATAAATGCCGGAGTAATATTTGCGGGTATAATGGTCAACTTACTAAATTCTTCATATCCTGATTTAATTATTGGATTGATCGTTTTTGTTATTGTAGCACGAGGTTCTTTCAAGATATTTCAGTTAGCCAAATAAATTATTTTAAGAATTGGTTCCGGTTCAATAAGAGAGGTTCAATTCTGACTGTCAAATATGAATCCATTATTTGTTATATACATCTAATCTTTACTTAATTTATAGAATAGAATAAATTGCAAATAAAATTCGGAGCTTAAATGTCTGATAATCATCACAAAGTAATTATTATTGGATCGGGACCTGCTGGTTTGACAGCTGCTTTATATACAGCGCGTGCAAACTTAAACCCAGTTGTATTTGAAGGTTTACAACCTGGTGGTCAGTTAACAATTACAACAGAAGTTGAAAATTTCCCGGGTTTTGAACATGGAATTCAAGGTCCAGAACTAATGGACGTTATGCGTAAACAAGCGCAACGTTTCGGTGCTAAATGTTTCTTTAAGATTGTTGATGAAGTTGATCTTTCAAAACATCCATTTACAGTTAAAACAGGTAACGAAACCTATACTGCCGATGCACTAATTATTGCAACAGGTGCTTCAGCAAAATTACTTAATCTTGAAAGTGAAAAAGAATATATGGGCTATGGTGTTTCAGCTTGTGCAACTTGCGACGGATTTTTTTATAAAGGTCTAAAAGTATTGGTTGTTGGTGGTGGCGATACTGCAATGGAAGAAGCTACTTATCTTACTCGCTTTGCAGAAGAGGTTACAATTGTTCACAGACGAGATGAATTCCGCGCTTCTAAGATTATGTTGGAACGTGCGCAAAAAAATCCTAAAATTAAGTTTATTACTAATGCTGTTATCAAAGAAATCCTTGGTAAGAATGAAAATGGTAGGAAATCAGTAACCGGCGCATTACTCCAAAATACTAAAGACGGTTCAACATTCGAAGTAAAAGCTGATGGAATTTTTATGGCTATTGGTCACCAGCCAAATACAAAACTTTTTGAAGGACAATTAGATATGGATGAAACGGGTTACCTTAAAGTAAAACCCGGTTCAACATATACTAATGTTTCAGGTGTTTTTGCAGCAGGAGATGTTGCCGATAAAACATATAGGCAAGCTATTACTGCAGCTGGTACTGGTTGTATGGCTGCTCTTGATGCTCAGAGATGGCTGGAAGAACACGAATTAGCTTAAATAAAAATTAAGGGCGAAGAAGTAATAAACTTCTTCGCTTTGTAAAATATTTCTATTGCTGCTTTTCTTTTTCGAACTTTCTTTCTGCAAGATATGCTACTATAAATCCTAACCCGGTAAAGGTAAATATTAAGAATGGTACCCATTCCTCTACACCTGTATAATTATCAATTAGCATTCCCAGCCCTAGTCCAATTCCGAAAAACATAATTACAATTCCAAATTTCAACCATGTGTAAGGATTCTTTTTTGTTTTAAGGAATTCGACCATTTGCTCATAACTCATTCCTTTTTCTATCATCATTTGCTTCTCTTTGGAATGAAAGTAGATTCCGGTTACTATTATTATTCCGATTACCAATGTAAATACGATTGGTATAAATACAGCGATTACTTCTGGCATGACAAACCTCCTTATTTTATTACTTATGACTAAAATTCTTTTTAATGGTTACAGATTGTTACCTTTTTTTATTTAATGTTATCTTACAATAAGTCATTATTTCTCTGATCTTTTGACTATTAATAAACAGTAAAAGGTTACAAAAATATTTTACTTAATTTGTAACCTCCTATAAACCTTTTTTGTCTAAAATGGTATGAAGAACCTGACGGATATAGAGGTAATTGAATCGGTGAAAAGAGGAAATCATCAGGATTACTCATTATTAATAGACCGATACAAAGACAAAGCATTTTCGCTCTTAAAAAGAATGCTGAAAAACGAGATGGATGCTGAAGAAGTACTGCAAGATAGTTTCTTAAAAGCTTATAATTCATTGAAAGATTTTAGACAAGATGCTAAATTTTCTACATGGTTCTACAAGATAGTGTTTAATACTGCATTAACTACAATAGCATCCAAAAAAAGAAAGATTGAACAAGAAATGACCTCTTATGACGAAGTTTTAGAACTCGGCACTTATGACAATGAAATTTATTCAACTACAGAAAATGCAAGAGGATTTGTGCTTAAAATGGTTGACAAATTACCACTAAGGAATGCACTTGTTACTATTCTGTTTTATGTTGATGGATTATCGTTAAACGAAATTAGTCAGGTTATGGGAATATCTTTGGTCAATACCAAAGTTTTGCTGCACAGGTCTAGGAATGCTTTACGTGACCTTTTGTTAAAGCATAATTATCAGGAGGAATTGTTATGAAAAAGATAACCGATGAAATGTTAAATGATTACTTAGATAATCAACTTGATGCTTCTTCAATAAAAGAATTAAAAGAAGAGATTGAACAAGATGAGGAAAGCTTCAAGAAGTTGAAAGCTCTTAGAGTTGTAGATAGCTCGCTAAAAAGCATTGAAATATTTCCGGCGCCCGAAGGATTTACAAATAGAATAATGAGTATTATCGCAAAAAATTCGAAAAAAGTTACTTCTAAAGTAAGCTACTTTTTTGTTTCCGTTATCAGTTTATTTTCACTTTTAATTCTGGCAGTGATGGGTTATGCTTATTATGCTTCGTCTAAATTGCAAACCGGAAATCAAAATTATATCTCATTAAATGAAATGTCTGATTATGTATTAAAGTACGTTTCATTACTTCAAAACTTCTTCAGTAATCAAAATGTTATAACTATAGGACTGGTTTTAACAATGTTACTGTTAATAAGTGGATATTATTTGTTAGAATCACATAAAGAGTTCAAGAACAAATTTCGTGATTTATCTTAGAAAAAAATCATCTCTTAGAAATAATCGGAATATTTGTCTTTCTAAATTGCCTTCAATATTTTAGACAATAAAAAAATAGTTATAACTAATGCAAAACAAAGCCGGATATGTTGCAATTATTGGACTTCCCAATGCTGGTAAATCCACATTGATGAATGCTTTAATTGGCGAGAAACTCTCGATTGTTACAAGTAAACCACAAACAACACGCAAGAAAATTTTAGGAATACTTACTAAAGAGAATTACCAAATTATTTTTCTTGACACACCGGGGATTCTGAATCCCGAATATCTTCTGCAAGAAAAAATGCTCGATTATGTTGAAGTATCTGTACGAGATGCTGATGTAATATTATTTATCATAGATATTTCGGATGATGAAACAGGGGAGAAAACTTTAGGTAATGAAAATGTAAAAAGAATATTACAAAAAGCTAAACAGGAGAAAATTCTTGCTATAAACAAAGTCGATTTGTCAAATCAGCAAATAGTTGATAATGTGATAAAAAATTTATCATCAAAAAAAATATTTAGTAAAATAATTCCTATTTCTGCTTCACTGGGATATAATATTGATACGGTAGTAAATTCAATACTTGAGTGTTTACCCGAGCATCCGAAATATTTCCCTGATGATGAGTTAAGTGATGCTAATGAAAGATTTTTTGTTTCTGAAATAATCAGAGAGAAAATATTTGAACAATACAGAGATGAAATACCATACAGTTGTGAAGTGTTAATTGATGAATTTAAGGAACGAACAAAAGGAAAGGATTATATCAGAGCTATAATAATTGTTGAAAAAGAATCACAAAAACCGATTATTATAGGTGATAACGGTTCCTCTATTAAAAAACTTGGCAAGACAGCACGTGAATCGATTGAAACTTTTTTAGGAAGAGAAGTATTCTTAGAATTGTTTGTGAAAGTTCGTGCAAAATGGCGTTCCAACCCGCTACTTCTCAAAAGTTACGGTTATACTATCGACGATGAATAAATCACAAAATCCTTTTCAAAAATATTTAGGTGAAGGCGCCCTCCTTTTAATGACGATAATATGGGGTGGAACATTTGTAATTGTTAAAGAATCATTATCGGATGTTTCACCGTTATTATTTGTTGGTGTAAGGTTTGGAATAGCCGCAATTATTGTATCGTTTTATTTTCTTGTTAAAGGGATCCGACCGGAATCAAACTCGATTAAATCGGGAGTATTTTTAGGAATTTTACTTTTCCTCGGTTTCTTTTTCCAAACGAATGGATTAAAAATAACCTCTGCGACAAAATCAGGTTTTATAACCGGTTCACTGGTTGTTATGGTTCCTCTTTTTCAAACAATTTTCGAAAAACGTTTACCAAGCAAGGGAGCTCAAATAGGTACAGTGCTTGTATTTTTAGGTTTACTTTTTCTTTCAAGCAGCGGTAGTTCATTAAAAGAATTTGTCTCCGACCTTGGAACAAACTTTAATTTTGGTGACTGGCTTACTTTAATTTGTGCTATGTTTTTTGCTTTACATGTTGTCTTCATAGATATAATTTCCCCTAAGTACAGATTTTTAGATTTGCTCCTTTTGCAACTTGTTACTGTTTCTATTCTTAGCTTTCTGATGTCCGGGCTTTTTGGATTATCAGGATTAGAAAAATTACAATTCGGCTTAACAAAAGAATCGATAGTGGGAATATTATATACATCTCTTTTAGCAACACTTGTAAATTTTTCATTACAAACCAAATATCAAAAAGTTGTTAGTCCAACAAAAGCCGGAATAATTTATTCATTCGAGCCGATATTTGCTGCTATCTTTGCTTTCTTTTTACTCAACGAAAAAATCACTAATTTTGGTTTGGTGGGTAGTGCATTAATCTTTTTAGGATTGATTACAGCCGAAGTCTTCGATAACATCTTCAATAAAAGAGAAAATGATTATGGAAAGGGCTGAGATTATTGCAAACGGCTTAGTTCAGGGTGTCGGTTTCCGGTATTATGTTATGAGGATATGTAAGGATTTAGGGCTTAAAGGATTTACTCAGAATTTGTATACAGGTGAGGTTCTTACGGTTGTTGAAGGTGAGAGATATCTGATTGAAGATTTGTATAATAAAATAAAAATTGGGCCTCCTTATGCTGATGTTCGCAACGTATCAATTAAATGGAGCCCCCCTAAAAATGAATTTCACACATTTGAGATAAGACATTGAATAATATCAGAATTGGATTTGGATATGATGTTCACGAGTTTGCAGTAAACCGCAAACTCATTATTGGAGGAGTTGAAGTAGAATATAACAAAGGTTTAGCCGGTCATTCCGATGCAGATGTTTTACTGCATGCAATCTGTGATGCTCTGTTAGGTGCATTAGCACTTGGAGATATCGGAAAACATTTTCCTAATACCGATTCCAAATACAAAGATATTGATAGCAAAATTCTTCTCGATAAAACTTCTAATCTTGTAAAAGATAACGGTTATTTGTTGGGTAATATTGATTCAACTATTGTTATTCAAGAACCTAAAATGGCTCCATATATTCCCTCTATGCGTAAAGTTATTGCTGAAATATTGAATATTGGTGTAGAACAAATTTCTATTAAAGCAACTACATCCGAAGGTTTGGGATTTGAAGGAAGAGGTGAAGGTGTTTCTGCTTATGCAATTGTACTTCTAAACAAAAAAGAAAATTAATGCTCCAGGATATAGTTAATTTTATAAGTACTCTCGACCCAACCTTTATCTACTTAACATTATTATTTTTTTCTTTTATAGAAAATATTTTCCCACCATCGCCGAGCGATGTTGTTGTTGTTATTGGCTCAACGTTAATTGCTAAAACAGCCATCGGATTTATTCCTATCCTATTAATTACAAGTTTTGGAAGTGCTGCCGGATTTATTGTAATGTATTATGTCGGAGAGTTTCTTGGCGAAAGATTAGTGCGTAAGGGGAAATTAAAATTTATTAAACAGGAATCTCTCGAAAAAGCTGATATCTGGTTTCATAAGTACGGTTATAAACTGATTTTGATAAACAGGTTTGTACCGGGTACAAGGGCTGTGATGAGTTTTTTCTCCGGTGTCCATCGTTTAAAACCATTGCCGACATTTTTTTATGCTGCTATAAGTTCATTTTTATGGAATGCTTTACTTATCTGGCTTGGTGTGTTGCTCGGTCAAAATGTTTCCTTGATCGATTATTATCTGAATACTTATTCTCATATTGTATTAATAATTACGGCTGTTGTGCTTATCTATATATTGTATAAATTTTGGAAAAGAAAAAAATCATAAATATGAAATCACTATTCAAAAAATTCAGAGTTGTAAAAACAAAAGAAGAAAAAATCCGCTTAAGAAAAGAACGGTTAATGGCATTGTTAAGCGGTGTATTATTTGGTTTGGCTTTCCCGCCATTCCCTTTTCCTTACTTAATTTTTCTTGCATTGATTCCATATTTTTTTGCTCTTAGTAAAAGAGAATCGCTGGCTGAAATAAATCGTATTACTTATTTGACGGCGTTTATTTTTACTCTAATAACACTTTATTGGGTAGGAAGCTGGACTAAAGAAGCCGATCCGTTTTTGATGATTTCCGGTGTCCTTTTGATGTTTGTTAATCCGGCTGTTTATCTAATTCCTTCTACACTTTTTTATTTTGCAAAAAAATCATTCAATCAAAAGACAGCATTTATTTTATTACCGTTTTTCTGGGTTACACTTGAATATGTTTATAGTTTGACGGATTTAAGATTTCCATGGTTAACTCTGGCTAATAGTCTTCCAAAATTTAATTTGTTTATACAGATTGCTGATATAATAGGTGCTTATGGAATTTCATTAATTGTGTTGATGATAAATCTTACTCTGTTCTTTGCCATCAGACAGTATGTAGAATCAAAAAAAATTAATACCCGATTAATATTAATTGCCCTTATAATCTTTGCAATTCCCGTCATTTATGGAATTGTACGTATTAACACTTATAAGATTCCGGAGGATAAAGTTAAAGTTGGACTTATCCAGCCAAACTTGAATCCATGGGACAAATGGCAAGCCGGTAATCTTGATGAGCAACTTGAAATGTATCTTGACCTTTCACGCAAAGCTGTAAAGAAAAATGCTAAAATAATTATTTGGCCTGAATCTGCTTTACCTGTTTATCTGTTAGTTGGAAATTATTTCCCACAAGTAAATCGAATACAAAGTTTTGTTGATTCAAATGATGTTTTTATTATGACAGGTATGCCCGATGCCAACTTCTTTTTTGATAAAAATGAAGCACCACCTGATGCTAAATATTCGAAAGCCATTAACATGTATTACGTTTCATATAATTCCATACTGTTATTTTCTCCGCAATCAATTCAGGTTCAGAAGTATGCCAAAATTAAACTTGTTCCGTTCGGGGAAAAGGTTCCCTTCGTAGAGTATCTTCCATTCTTAGGTAATCTTATTAAATGGCAAGTAGGTATTTCAAGCTGGAATGTTGGCCAGAAGCAAACCGTGTTCGATTTTGTTGAAGGTGTTCAATTAAAAGTTGGCGGTGTTATCTGTATTGAATCAATTTACCCTGATTTTGTTGCCGGCTTTGTTCAAAACGGCGCAAATCTTATAGCTGTTGTTACCAACGATAGCTGGTATGGATACTCGAGTGGTCCATTTCAGCATAAAGAAATTGCTTCGCTTCGCGCAATCGAAAACAGAAGATATGTTGTTCGTGCTGCTAACGGAGGAGTTAGCGCAATTATTGACCCGCTTGGCAAAACTGTAATGCAAACAAAACTTTTTGAAAGAGATGTTTTAATTGGTGAAGCCGGTATTACAAATGAACTTACAATTTATTCAAGGTTTCCTTTAGCAATACCTTTATTATGTTCTATAATTTCTATTGGGATTGTTCTGTTGTTTTCATATAGAAAATTTATTAACAAAGTGAATAAAAAAAATGAAACTAATTGATTTAAGAAGCGACACTGTTACAAAACCGTCGGAAGCAATGCGTAAGGCAATGTTCGATGCCGAAGTTGGTGATGATGTTTATAAAGAAGATCCTACGGTAAATAAGTTAGAAGAATATGCAGCTCAATTACTTGGTAAAGAGGCAGCTCTTTTTGTTCCGACCGGTGTAATGGGAAATCAAATTTGTTTAAATGTCCTGACTAATCCCGGTGATGAAGTAATTTGCGAAAGACACGCCCATATTTTTCAATATGAATCCGGATCGCCGGCACGTTTAAGCGGTTTGCAATTAAGTCTTGTTGATGGTAACAAGAAAGGAATTTTTACTCCTGATCAGGTTGAACCATTGATAAGACCAACAAGTGCTTATTATATGGCGCGCACACGTGTTATAGAATTAGAAAACACGCATAACCGGGCTGGTGGTACGATTAACCCTATTGATAATATAAAAGCACTCTCTCAGCTTGCAAAGAAATACAACCTTTATTTTCATCTTGATGGAGCGCGAATATGGAATGCTTACGTTGAAACAGGAATAAAACCGGCTGAATATGCTTCGCATTTTGATACCATTTCTTGTTGTCTTTCTAAGGGATTAGGCGCACCAATCGGTTCTATAATAGCCGGTTCAAAGGATTTTATTAAGGAAGCTTTTGCAGTTCGTAAAGCGTGGGGCGGTGGAATGCGTCAGGTTGGTGTTATTGCAGCTGCCGGTTTATACGCACTTAAAAATAATATTGAACGCTTAAAGGAAGATCATCAGAAAGCTAAATTACTTGCAAACGGATTGTCGGAAATTAAAAATCTATCGATAGATCTTGAACTGGTTGAAACGAACATTGTCATGTTTACACCGATAGGAATGTCGATAGAAGAGTTTCAATCTAAATGTAAAACAAACGGATTATTGCTGGGCACAGGTAAAGTCGGCGAAATAAGAGCGGTAACTCACATGGATGTTTCTGTTGATGATATTAAAGAAGCTCTAAAAATAATTAACAAAGTTCTTTCTTGAGAACGCAAAAAGTTAGTTAAATTTTTTCCTTACTCTTGATCATGATCTCTAACTTGATCTTATTCAAGATGATATAAAAATTATAAATGGAAGAATGAATGGATAAATCTCAATTCAAGCATTTTATTTTAGAAACCGTTCGTTTCCACGAAGTTGATATCCTCGGTGTTTGTAATAATGCTGTTTATTTCAACTACTTTGAAGATGCCAGGATAAAATATGTTCAGGATTTGAAAAAGAATTTTGCATTAAAAGAATTACTGGAAGGGGATTCGTTTTTTATTATGGTTCATAATGAGTGCGATTATATTGAACCGGCTTTTCTTGACGATGAATTAAAAGTTTATACACGAATTAATTTTGTAAAGAATTCCAGCTTTGGATTTGAACATATAGTTGAGAAAACATCCACAGGTAAGATAATAGCAAAAGGTGGTGGAGTAGTCGTTCATATCAATAAAGTAAATAGACAGTCTTTACCTTTACCTGACGAGTTTTATGTGGCAGTCAGAGATTTCGAGAAGAATGTTATCATTCAGAAATCCTAATCAACTAAGGAAGAAAATTAATACACAGACAGAAACTATAATCAACATACCTCTTGAAATTAACACCGGATATTTTGCCTTAAGTTTTCCCCATAATTGAGCAAGTAATATCATAATCACAATTAATACTACCGTTATTATTAATACTTGTAGAGGATTAAGAGGTGTCCCGAGAAGATCAATAATACTCTTTCCATCAAAGACTTTTTTATAAAGAATTTTTAAATGTAACCAGTAAACCATAAGAGATTCTCTGCTTACATCCAAAATGAAAGAAGAATAATTCTCAAATCGATTAATATAAAACCAGAAAATTCCTAGTAATAATAAGAGTACACCAAGTCTTTCCAGAAAAAATATTGGATTTGGTTTTATCTCAACAATAAAATCGGGCAATAGTACGTTTAGCAGTAAAACCGAACCGAGAAAGAGACCAACGCCATAGTAAATTAAATACCGGGAAAATTTCTCTTCACCAATCTTGTTTTTTAATTCAACATATAATTTTCCTACGAGTGCACCCGTTAGTATAAACGCAAGCCAGGGGAAAAGAGGGAATAAAGAACCGTGCATTCTCTTAAAGTAGTTTGCAATTCCTAATGGTATATATTGAGCAAAATCTGTTTTCCAGGCAATAGGGGAAAATGCTAATACAAAAATATCTAGTATTAAAATAGTTATATAAAATCCTTTGTCACTCTTTATGATAATTCTAAGCATAAGAAGGAGAATTAATCCCACAGCTATACATTGAAGAATATCCACCTTTAAAAATTCTTGTAGCATATGAGGATATTGTGGATTGGAGATTTTTCTTAATGACAGAAACGACATATGAATTGAATATCCCGCTAAAAAGACGAGTAATAACCTTCCGAGTTTATTCCAAAATTTCATCCCGAATTTTCTTAATTCATCCAAACCTTTTTGAAGAGAAAGAACAAATACCATTCCTGATGAAAAAGTAAATGCCGGGGCAACCAATCCGTTGATAAAATTTAAATATGAAAACCACCAGGCAGATCTTAATTCAGTGCTTAAGAAAACATTTACAACATGCACTTCTATCATAACAATAAGTGCCAGCCCTTTAAGCATATCAATAAATTGAGCCCGGTTTTTCTTTTCCATAATTCTACCTTAAATGTTGGTTGGAAATTAAGAATTTTTTATTCATTCTTGTCAAAATTTTTGTAGTGGAAAAATGATTTAAATTATTTAGATTGCCAACAGAATCAAATTCCAGGGGGTAGCAAATGAATTTGATATGCGACATCGAAACAGTCGGCTTTGAATTTGAATCTCTCTCCGAATCCCAACAAGAATACTTACTTAGATATATTGAACAAGAACCTGACATCTCTAAAAGAGAAACGCTTACGGTAGAAACAAAACGTTTTTTAAGTCTTTATCCTTTAACAGCCAAAGTAGTAGCAATCGGTTTGATGAATACCGAAACAGAAAAAATTATGGTTCTTTATGAAAGTGCTTCGGATGAAGATATTCTGATCGAAGAGAAAGGAATTAAATACAAACCAATGAGCGAACTTAAAATGCTGCAAAATTTCTGGCAATATGTTTCTAAATCCGAAAAGGTGATTACATTTAATGGTAGAAATTTTGATATCCCGTTCTTAATGATCAGATCTGCAATGCTTCAAGTAAAGCCGACAAAAAATTTAATGAAGTACAGGTACGATACTAAAGAACATGTTGATTTACTTGATCAACTTACATTTTACGGTTCAACCAGAAAGTTCAACCTCGATTTCTATTGCCATTCATTTGGAATAGAATCACCTAAATCAAAAGGTATTACGGGAATGGAAGTAAAAGAACTCTATAAAGCCGGTCGTATAAAAGAGATTGCAATTTATTGTAGCGAGGATGTTAAAGCTACTTACGAATTATATAAAATTTGGAATGCTTACCTAAATATTTAGCGCATTTTAAATGATGATTAAGGGGTATAATATGAAAACCATTAAAGTAAAAATTATTTTTTTTGTATTGATATTATGTTTCAACGGACTGTTTGCACAGACTGCAAAGAATAAAGTGATTGGTAGAGTTACCATAGAGGGTACCGGTGAACCATTAATTGGTGTAAATGTATATCTGAATAACTCTACAATTGGCACAACTACAAATAAAGAAGGATTTTACATTCTTTACATTCCGGATGGAAGATACGAGATAGTCGCTTCTATAATTGGATTTCAACCGGAGAGTAGATTTGTTAACGTCAGTAACGGAGCGGATAAAGAACTTGATTTTGCTCTTAAAGAAAAAGTATATGAGATGAATCAGGTACAAATTGAGGATCAGTTTTCTGATGAATGGTACAAGAAACTAAAAGTATTCAAAACATACTTATTAGGGCAAAATGATTTTTCTCCTTCTTGTAGAATTGAAAATGAAAAAGATATTTATTTCTCTGGGGATTATAATTCGAAATTTACAGTGCAATCATATAATCCTGTAAAGATTAGAAATGATGCGTTGGGATATTTAATAGAATGCACAATCATAAAATTCGAGATCGATAACAAAAATATTTTTTGTACATATTCTTTAAAAACCAGATTTACTGATATATCTGATAATGAACCATCAAATAAAGTTTTATGGATGGTTAACAGACGAAGAGCTTACGTCGGTTCTTTGCGTCACTTCTTATACACTGCTATAACAAAAAATAACGTGGAAGATTTTGATGTTGCTCTGGTTAAAAGAACGGATTACAAAGAAAAAGGGACAAGAGTTAAAAACGGAAATGAAATTATTAAATCTATAGGAGAAAACCCTGATTACTTACTTTCCTTTAATGGATTTTTAAGAGTAAGATACAGATACAATATTGACTTCTCATGGATTAAGTTATTAGAAAACGACTCATATATAAATTACAATGGATACTTAGTTAATCCCTTGAGTGTAATCCAGTATGGTAAGTGGGCTTTTGATGGGTTATCGAAATTATTGCCGCTGGACTTTATCTCCTTTTGACTTGATAATCTTGATTGCATTTTGTTTAATTTACCCTACAGAAAAAATGTAAAGACAAACCAAGCAAGATAAAATGAAGCTTAAGGAAGATAAGATTAACTACAAGAGGAATTATGAAATTGCACTGATATTAAGTCTGTTAGTTGTTATACTGTTTTTTATTCTTTTCCCTGACTTTAGTAGAACGAATAATAAGATCCCATACTTTCCTGAGCCGCTAATAACACTTGTAGATATTCCCAATACAAAGCAATCGGGTCAATCGAGTTTATCACCGCCGCCTTTACCAGAAATTCCTTCTCAATTTATTCCGGTAGATGAACCGGAAATACTCCCTGATATTTTGATTAAGGAAAGTAATCAAGATAAAAATTCCATTGGTTCTGCAGTTAACACGAAATCTTCTACCGGTACATCGGTAGGAATTTATGAGGCATCGTCATTTCCTTTTGTACCACGTCAAATTGTTGAAGTTGTTCCGGAGAAAGTTGAAGGTGGGCAAGGGGCTATTAAATTAAAACTTCTTATTGGTAAAGACGGATATGTAATGAAACACGAAGTAATAAATAATTCTACTAACAAACCTAAGTGCCTCACATTTGTAATTAATGCAGTCTATAAATCGAGGTGGCAACCGGTTTCTTTTGATGGCGAGAAGGTTGAGTATTGGCTCGAAAAATCCTACGTTTTTAATTAGTTGTTCCTATCTATTCCAGTCAAGTCAAGTTGAATTTCTAAATCGGAAAAAGTAATTTCTTATCAAATTTTTTGGAGGAAGAATGGATTTTACGAAAATGATCAATTTTGTCGAGTCACATATTAATATTCTGGCACGTTCATACTATGAGCAATTGATGAAGTCAGAATATATGAAGACTTACCAGAAACTCGATGAAGCAAAGGTAATAGCAAGAGAGGAACTGGTTTTTCAAAATTTTATTAAATGGCTTAAAAGCGGTGCATCTAATGACGAAGCAGAAAAATATTTTGAAAAAGTTGGCGCAGAAAGATTTAATGAAGGTTTCCCTCTGACAGAAATAAACTATGCTTTATACATAACCAAAAAAGTTTTTTGGAGCACTGTGGCCTGGAAAAAAGAACTGTTTGAAGATTCCGATTTTCATCATCTCATAGAATGTATGACTATTCTAAACAACTATTTTGATTTAGGTAGCTTTTACATAATTCGCGGATATGTTCATGAGCTATTTACAAAACTTGACATTTCTGATAAACTAACGCGCGAAGAAATCCATAAGATTTTGGTGCGTGGCGCTTTTGATGAAGAAGATCTTGATAAAAGCGATTTTGTTTGGAGACACGTATAACAGTTTGCTCAGTGAATTTATTCTAGTGTTTATTAAGAAAATTTATTTGAAAAGTGTGAATTATTCCTTACGCCCAAAATCAAAATGACATAAAAATTATATGTGGTTACAGTGCTTTTTCTTTTTAACTTTTTATAGATGAAACATTCGGGAAAAATAGATTACATTACCGGTACCATTCTTTCTGGCGGAAAAAGTTCACGTATGGGCGTTAACAAATCTTTACTTGAGATTGACGGGATTACTTTGATAGAGAGAACTTATGAAATGATGAACTCAATATTTGATAAAGTAATTATAAGTACCAACGAATCTCACCTATATGATTTTATAAACACAGAAAAAGTAAAAGATATTTATAAAGATTTTGGTCCATTATGTGGTATTTATTCTTCCTTAATGAATGCTAAAACAGAAAAAATTTTTGTTATTTCTGTTGATATGCCTTTTATTCTTCCTCAATTAATACGATATCTAATTTCGTATCCGACCGATGAACCTATTGTACTCCCTAGTTCACAAAATCGCATTCATTACCTTTGTGGGTTATATGATAAAAAACTTATTCCTTTACTTGAAAATATTTTGGATGCCAATCATCAAGCACGACTTAATAATAAAGAAATTATTAGTTCTTCTGTTAGTTTATGGAATTTTGTTGAACGAATAGGAGCGGAGATCATTAACGTTGAAGAAAAACTTTTTTACATGAAAGACACTTTTTTCAACATTAACACACCAGACGATTTCGAATATATTAAAAGCCGTCTTATCTGATGTGACAGTAAATTAATGTTTTTTCTCAAAGACAATCAATCTCATTTTCCAATTATGAAAAAATTCTCTCATCATTTCTAATAAATGGAAGTTAATTAGTGTTTTTTTGAAGCATTTTTAAGGAATTCTTTGATAATTATTGATGGCAAGAAAGTTGATATTTATAAATATCAACATAAGAAAAATTCTATGTCCGAATTAAATATATCTGATAAAAACCCGATTTTTTCGATTAGTGCAGCCGCAAAGTTATTAAATATTTCCATTCACACATTACGAATGTATGAACGTGAAGGTTTAATAATCCCGTTCAAAAAGGAAAGTAATCAACGGTCATATTCAAAAGAAGATCTGGAACGTATTAATTGTATTCGCAATGCGATTAATCAATCAAAGATTTCCATTAACGGAATAAAAACAATCTACTCTCTAATTCCTTGCTGGCAAGTAATTAAATGCTCTGAAGAAGATCGAAAGAAATGTGAAAGTTATAATGGTCATGGTAAACCATGCTGGACGTATAAACATCCGAATACCGTTTGTGAAAATAAAAACTGTAGAGAATGTGAAGTCTATAATAATTTTTCCGAATGCGGTAAAGTTAAAGAACTTATTAAATCCATTTAGAGGTTAATAGATGAATTCTATTTCAAGAAGAAAATTCTTAAAGATAACAGGTTTTTCAGTAGGAGCTATAGCTACTGCTTCCGCACTAAGTCCTATTGTAAAAGGTTCTGAAATAATTAATAAAGAAAAAGTAAAAGGGATTCAAAAAATTCCCACTTATTGTGATATCTGTTTCTGGAAATGTGGTGCTATAGCATATTTAAAAGATGGACAATTATGGAAGGTAGAAGGTAACCCAAACGATCCGCTAAGTAAAGGCAGATTATGTCCGCGAGGAACCGGAGGAGTTGGAGCGCACTACGATCCCGACAGATTAAGATCGCCATTAATAAGAACAAGTGAACGCGGTGAAGAAAAATGGAAAGAGGTTACGTGGGATGAGGCACTTGATTTCATAGCAAATAAAATGAAGAAAATTAAAAATGATTACGGACCGGAATCAGTTGCTTTCTTTTCCCATGGAATTGGCGGTAACTTTCTTAAGCACACACTTAAAGCATATGGGGTTAATAACATTTCCGCACCATCGTATGCACAATGCCGCGGACCACGTGATGTTGGATTTGAATTAACATTTGGAGATGGAATCGGTTCGCCGGAAAGAACTGATATTGAAAACGCAAAATGTATTGTGCTTATTGGTTCACACCTTGGTGAGAACATGCATAATTCACAAGCGCAGGAATTTGCAAACGCTGTTCAGAATGATGCTACAATTATTGTCGTTGATCCAAGACATTCTGTTGCAGCATCAAAAGCAAAATATTATTTACCGATTAAACCCGGAACTGATATTGCATTATTACTTGCATGGATGAATGTAATTGTAAAAGAAAAATTGTATGATGTTGAATATGTGAATAAATATGGATTCGGATTTGAACAATTTGCCGCTGAGGTTTCTCAATACTCACCGGAATGGGCTTATACAGAAACGGGAATAGATGCTGACCTGATAAGAAAGACTGCAAGCGTTATGGCTATGAATAAACCGTCTACACTTGTTCATCCGGGAAGACATGTTACATGGTATGGTGATGATGCTCAAAGGAGTCGTGCTATTGCATTACTTAACGCGTTGCTTGGTTCGTGGGGACGCAAAGGCGGTTTTTATTTCCCATCAAGTTATTCTATTCCTCCGTATCCATATCCGGAATATCCGAAACCAACTAAAGAAAAAGTTGATAATCCTGATAACAAATATCCGTTTGCAATCGAAGAAATTACAACGGGTATCAGAGAAGCAACAATTACTGGCAAACCATATCCAATTAAAGGATGGTTTGTTTATGCTACCAATTTAATTCATGCATTACCAAATGAAGAAGAAACAATCAAAGCTATTCAGAATCTTGATTTGATGGTTGTTATCGATGTTATTCCGAGTGAAATAGCCGGATGGGCTGATGTAGTTTTACCTGAATCAGTTTATCTTGAACGATACGACGATCTTCACACTTCAACATTCAAGGAAACATTTGTTGGGATTAGACAACCTGTTGTTGAAGCTCCGGCAAATCAAAAGCCAAATTGGTGGATTGCAAAAAAACTTGCAGAGAAACTAGGGCTTGGTCACTTCTATCCATGGAATGATATTGAAGAATATTTAGATTATCGTTTAAAAGCTGCCGGGTTGAGTTTAGAACAACTTAAGAGAGAGGGAGTAATTCGTGGAGAAAAAAATCCTCTCTACATTGAAGATGGAATAGAACCGGAATTTGCTACTCCATCAGGGAAAATTGAGTTCTATTCATTACAGTTAGCACAAGCCGGTTTTGATCCGGTTCCTAAATACACAAGACCTGAACAACCACCCGCCGGTTATTTCCGTTTATTATTTGGAAGATCTCCGGTTCATTCTTTTGGAAGAACTCAATCGAACAGAGTACTTATGGATATGCAAAGTGAAAATGAATTATGGGTTAATAATGATATTGCTAATCGTTATGGGATTGCAAATGGTCAATACATTAAATTAAAAAATCAAGATGGCGTAGTTAGCAATAAAATAAAAGTAAAAGTAACTGAAAGAATTAGAACCGATTGCGTTTACATGGTTCATGGATTCGGACATAATTCAAAAATGTTGAAAGGAGCTTATGGAAAAGGTGCAAGCGATTCTCAACTTATCACCAGATATAAAACTGATCCGATTATGGGAGGAACCGGTATGAATGTGAATTTTGTAACTTTTGAGATGGAGGCGTAACATGGCACGATTCGGAATGGTAATAGATACAAAAAAATGTGTCGGTTGCATGGACTGTGTTGTTGCATGCAAGACGGAAAATAATGTTCCTGAAGGTTATAATAGAGATTGGATTGTAACAGTTGCCAACGGAAAGTTTCCGGATGTTCATTTAGAGATTCAGTCGCAAAGATGTAACCATTGCGATAACACTCCTTGCGTTTCATGCTGTCCTACAGGTGCAAGTCATGTAGAAGATTTTGGAAAGATTGTCCTTGTAGAACATAACATGTGTATTGGTTGCAAGGCATGTGTCGCTGCATGTCCTTATGATGCGCGGTTTATAAATCCAGAAGGTTATGCTGATAAGTGTACATTTTGCATTCACCGTGTAGAGAAAGGTGAGTTACCCGCTTGTGTATCGGTTTGCCCAACGCATTGTATGTATTTCGGTGATTTGGATGATCCTAACAGTGAGGTAAATAAATTGTTGGCTTCGAGAAAAAATCATCCTTTAATGCCTGAAGCCGGAACATCTCCACGAATTTTTTATTTGACTTAAAAATAAATGGAAATGATACTTAAAATAAATCTTAATCATAAAATAAGTATTCTATTAAGGGAGACTGTTTAATGCAAGAATTGACAACAACACGACATAACCTTCATATCGATCCTTCGATGAGTGTATGGGGTTGGGAAATTCCTGTCTATCTTTTTTTAGGCGGAATGGTAGCCGGCATGATGCTTATATCAGGATACTTTTTATTTAGCAAGAGATACAAAGAAACTAATTGTGCATGTTATACCTTACCGATAATAAGTTTGATTTTATTAAGCTTAGGCATGTTTGCACTCTTTTTGGACCTTGAGCACAAATTGTTTGTATGGAGATTATATACAACCTTTAAAATATCTTCTCCAATGTCCTGGGGTGCGTGGATTTTATTATTAGTATACCCGGTAATAATTGCAAACTTATTAATGGGACCACCACAATTCCTGGTTAATAAATTTCCTAAAGTGAATAACCTTACTAATTATATTCACAAACATCCAAGATTAATTCAAAACATTGGTGTGGCAAATATGCTGCTTGGCGGATTGTTAGGAGTTTATACAGGTGTGTTATTAAGTACAATGGGTTCAAGACCATTATGGAATACATCAATACTGTGGGTTTTATTTTTAGTTTCAGGTTTATCCACAGCTGCAGCATTTGTTCATATGATTGCAAAGAATGTAAAAGAAAGAGAATTACTTGCAAAAGCAGACAACGGATTTTTGACAATAGAAATATTTGTTATTGCTTTAATGTTAATTGGACTATTAACTTCAACACAGGTTCATATAAATGCTGCCATGTTATTGATTAACGGGTCTTATGCACCTGTCTTCTGGGTATTTGTAGTGGGTATGGGAATCATCATACCGTTGATAATCCAGTTGCTTGCGGTTAATCATAAAATAAAACATACTCCTATTGCACCTATCATGGTAATTTTAGGAGGATTAATATTACGATTTGTAATTGTTTCAGCCGGACAATATAGTCATTGGTTGAATGCACATTCTCACTAATTCTGAGGAGTGCAACGACGAAGAATCTCGATATTTAACAACTATAGTCTCTATGAAAATGGAAGATTTGAATGGTTACTATGTTTATATAATGAGTAGTAAAAGCAAAGTACTCTATGTTGGAATGACAAATAACTTAGCATGCCGTATTTATGAACATAAAAATAAGATTAACCCGGGTTTTACTGCCAGATATAATGTCGAAAGGTTAGTTTACTTTGAAGAAGTTGTTGATGAATTAGCGGCAGTAAAAAGAGAAAAACAAATTAAAGGATGGCTAAGAGAGAAAAAAATAAAATTAATTGAATCAATTAATCCAGGATGGACAGATTTGAGCCAATCCTGGATGGACAAAGTATTAGGTAAGTAGTTTAGTAAAAGCGAAGCTGTAAGAGATTCTTCACTTCGCTCAGAATTAAAAAACGGAGTAATATATGACATCAATTACTGGAATATTTTCCAAAGACGATGCAGTTCAAGAAAAAGTATATGAACCAAAACCTTATTCTAATCCATATTTGGTTGGAATTGGATTAGGTTTAGTTCTTCTTGCTGCATTTGTAATAATGGGAAGAGGACTCGGTGCTTCCGGTGCATTCTCTTCTTTAGTTTCTGCCGGAGTTCAGAAAGTTGCACCTGAACATGCTGCTAATAATCCATATTTCAGCGAATATCTTGGCGATGGTTCCGTAAATCCATTAAAAGATTGGCTTGTTTTTGAAGTGCTTGGTGTTTTTGTTGGTGGATTAATATCCGGACTACTTGCACATAGAGTAAAAAAGACAGTTGAAAAAGGAGATCGAATTTCTGTTCGTAACAGGTTAATCTTTGCCTTTATCGGTGGTGGTTTAATGGGTTTTGGTGCAAAACTTGCGCGCGGATGTACGAGTGGACAGGCGTTAACAGGTGGAGCACTTCTTAACCTTGGAAGCTGGGCTTTTATGATGATGGTTTTTGCCGGTGCTTATGCAATGGCTTATTTTATGAGGAGGCAATGGACATGAACGCACCATTTTTCAAATTCGATATGTTTAGCGTCGACTTCAGTTTAGTCGTTGCATTTATTATTGGAATCGGTTTCGGATTCGCTTTGGAACGTGGCGGATTCGGAAACGCAAGAATTCTTGCATCTCAATTTTATTTTACTGATATGCGTGTGTTGAAGGTTATGTTCAGTGCAATTGTAACAGCGATGCTTGGCGTATTTTTCTTTGTTGCATTTGGATGGCTCGATTTATCTTTAGTTTATTATACAGATACAAATCTAATTCCTCAAATTGTTGGTGGTTTAATTCTCGGAATTGGTTTTGTAATTGGTGGTTATTGTCCGGGTACTTCATGTGTCTCAGCTGCCACAGGAAGAATTGATGGAGTTGTTTATTTGCTTGGTGTGATGGCTGGAATTTTTGTGTTCGGAGAAATTTTCCCATGGATAAGTGACTTTTATTATTCTACTAATATGGGTAGAGTTTTCTTACCAGATTATCTTGGACTTTCATACGGAATGGTTGTGTTTCTTGTCGTATTAATGGCAGTTGGTGCTTTTGCTGCCGCTGAATGGGGCGAAAAGAAAATGGCTGCAAAGAAATCAGGAGAAAGAAAATGAAGATTATCGAGTTTTTACAAAAAATCGATCTCAAAATAAAATTAGCCTCGCTTGCAATACTTTTAGGGCTTATCGCTTTTATTATATCTGATCCGTTTGATAATTTATATGCTAAAATCAATACTAAAGAATTAGCTGTAATGGTTCAAAAAGAAGTAGATCATGTCAATGTAGATGAGCTTGCTGATTGGATAATTAAAGGGAAATCAGATTACAGGTTAATCGACTTACGTTCTGAAAAAGAATTTAATGAATACAATATTCCCGGTTCAGAAAATATACTGATAACAAATTTGTTGGATGGTCAGATCTCTAGAAACGAGAAGATTATTCTTTATTCAGATGGAGGAATTCATTCTGCCCAAGCATGGTTTTTATTAAAAGCCAAGGACTTTAAAAATGTGTATATACTCAGAGGTGGTTTAGAAGAATGGAGGGACAAGATATTATTTCCTAAACTTGCATCGAATGCAACAGAAATTGAGAAAGCAAAATTTGAAATTGCATCAGCCATTAGCAGATATTTTGGCGGAACTCCACAATTAATGATCGGTGAACAACCAACAAGTGTAGCTATTCAATCAGCAACTCCTCAAGTACCAAAAATTCAAGCGCCGGTTGGTTCTTCATCCTCAGGAGCAAAAAAGAAAAAACGCGAAGGATGTTAAAAATTTTTTGATATGATTAATAAGTGAATTTTAATCGAGGTTGTTTAGGAGTTTATTCTAGGCAACCTCAAATTTTTCAAATGAATTCTCGATATTATAATGATTTAATAAATCCAAGAGTATTTTTTCACGTATTACTAAAATTATTTGAAAGTTGAAATTGGGCAATAGTGAAATAATTTTTGATATAGCCGGCTCCAAACCCTTACCCATTAATTCCAACGGACCGAGTTCGTCAATTATTAGCTTGTCAATTTTTTTGTTACAAGCATCTAATAGTTTTTCCTGTGCCCATAAAAAAGTTTGATTATTGAATTTATATTGACCAATTGAAATCAAATCATCTCCGTTATCGACTTCTAATTTTTTCAATGTTCGGGAAGAAATGTGATAAATAAATCTTCGTCCGTCAATAACAGGTTGGAAAATACCATCAATGTTTTTTTGAGAAGCTGCCCACTGCATTAATTTTGTAGTCTTACCGCTTTTGGTAGGTCCGCTAAGAATTAGGATTTTAGACATCTGTACTAATTTTTGTTACTAACATTAGAACAATAGAATCAGATAAAAATTTTCGAACCCTTCTGAGCTTTTTATATTCTGCAGAAGCTTTCCAAGTGTAGTTAATTATTTTCTTAAACTCAGGGAAGAGCATAGTGGCTTTATTGATTTCAGTAGCATGTTCAAACTTACTCTTCTCAATAAATTTATTGAATCTTGAAACAACATAAGGAGAAATTAATGTAAACCAGATAAAAGTAATCACAAAAGAACGGACAAGCATCAATAATATATCGAAACCTCTGGCATTACCAAATTCGGGTGATAAATAAGTTAATACCATTAGTGTAAGTAAGAAAAGAATCAGTACAATTCCGGATTTTTTCTTAAACCAACGCTTTGGTTTTGACGTGTTTGTTTTGGAAAATATCTCATCCGTCAAATAAACCTTAAAACCTTCAGTTAAAACAAAACCTTTCAAAGCAAGTCTGTTCGGAAGTGAAACCGCTTTCAGTGCAAGATAGATTCCAACCAATATATGAATAAACGAATAGAAACTTATTAACAAAATTGAGAAGCTTACAGAGTATTCACCGGTATTAATATTTAACTGACCTAAAATAAAATTTACAAAATCATCTAATGCGTTCCAAAGAGTATTACCAAATACAATTGTCAATACTATGAATTTTTGAAGAGCAGAAAAAAGCAGTGCAAAAAAGCCTAATAAAAGAGCGGCTATTTTTTCTATTTTAATTGTAGAGAAAAATATAAACCCCAACAAGCCTTGTAAAGCAACAGCAAAATATGCAGCTAAAGGGGAATGAGGACTTATTACGGCTTTGATTAAAATAACTGTCAAAGTTGCGTTAAGAATGACAGATTTTTTTTCTGAGTAATGTGCAAGTAAAGTAATTAAAACAACTGCTGTGCCTCCAACGAACATACCTGTCAGAGGAATTTTAAGAGCGTGAAGAATTCCACCTAAAGTAGCTTCGCTAAAACCCCAAATAGCAATAATCCTTTTAGGATCAATTTGAGCTTGAGAAGAATAATTCCCTAATGAACTACCCAAAATTTACTTACCCTTTTTAGTATCTAAAATATCATCTATCCAACTCATAACTGCCATTGCTGCCGGAAAACCGATTGTAGGAATTGCTAACAAAGCTATTTGTCTTATTTCAGCTTTAGTAATTTTTAGTTTGAGAGCTTTTCTTACTTGAGCATGGACAGCACCTTCCATTTTTGAACCGGCTGCTAATGCAATTTTTACTAACGCTCTTGTTTTTTCATCTAAAGGTCCTTGCTTATGAACAGCATCTCCTAAACTTTCGTATGCAACGGCAATCTCAGGGTACTCTTTAAGAAACCTTTCAAAACGTCTTGGTAATTTAGCCATGGAAATTTCCTATATGCTTATTTTCAATTTACAATTTAATCTAAAATATTCCTTTCTGCAATTCAACAATCTTTTTGTAAATACAAAAGGTTTAATTAAAAATATTTTTTGTATTTTTGAATTGTTCAATTGTACGAGGTAAAATGAAAGTTTTAGTTACTGGTGGCGCTGGTTATGTAGGTAGCCATTT
>Ga0101944_10000984_pt1 | contig 69089 bp, 59 predicted proteins | sample DewCreD2012metaG_FD_75245 | JGI IMG/M metagenome (GOLD analysis project Ga0101944, IMG submission 75245) | Hot spring sediment bacterial and archeal communities from British Columbia, Canada, to study Microbial Dark Matter (Phase II) - Dewar... ... | reverse complement strand
AATGGACAAGAAAATCAATCCCCTTGCGGGTGAAGTCCACTGGGTCCACAATGTCCATCTCGTCCATGGTTTGGTCGAAAGAGCCGCGTTCAACTGCCGATTTTAGGTTCAAAGTTGAGGCAAAGACATCGATCCATAGTCTGACGAATTCGATCACATCCACTTCAATGAGGCGTCGCAGAAAGACGCCAAACGAAGCGGAAAGAGTAAGGATGGCGTTGCGACGTGACGAATAAAGCGTATCTGCTCGGCTAGGTGAACCCGATTTCGTCACTGACCGCGTTGCAGGAACTGCACCTGTCCAGCGATGGAGTGCAAAGCCGCATGCGCCACGCGCAACGCCTGAAGTGCTTCATGCGGAGCCACGGGAAGCGGCCCGTCCTTGCGCAACGCCTGGATATACGCGGCAATCTGCGCCGCGTGTCCGTTTGTATCCAAGCCGGCCACGGTCTCAATACGCCCACCGCCCATGTGGTGCTCCAAGCCGCCGGAGTCTATGCGCAGCATGCCGTTGGGCCCGAGGATTTCCGTTCGAGTGATATCATGAAACCCCGTGGGCAGTCCCCAGCAATAGGACAAGAGCGCGCTGTGCCTGTTGGCGAATCGAAGAGAGATGTTGGCGGTGTCGATGGCGAGGTCTGAGATGGCGCTCAACTCATGTTTGCCCATGGCGAAAACCTCACCCACGGCATAGACGCTTTCCACGGGGCCCAATAGATGCATGGCCATATCGAAGTCGTGCACGCAACAGTCGATCACGGGTCCGCCGTTGCCGGAACGAGAATGCATCAGCCGTTTGGGACGGATTGGGCGGAAATCGGTTGTCTGGTAGGAAAGCGGTTTGCCCAGCAATGGGAGCCGGCGCTCGACTTCTTTCCAGACTTCAAGGTAGCGGCGCTGAAAGACCACTCCCATCCGGCCTCCCAGGCGTTCAGAGACCTCCGCCATGTGTTGGCCATCTTCGAGGGTGAGTGCGATGGGTTTCTCGCAAAGCACATGGCAACCGTGCTCCATTGCGTACAGGGCCGCTTCACAATGAAGGAACGCCGGCACACAGACGGAGACGATGTCCGGTTTCTCGGCCTGGATTGCCTCGTGATAATCGGCGTAGGTTTTCGGGACATGATGCGCTTCGGCCAACGCGGCGGCACGGCCCAAGTCCGGGTCAGCGACGGCGGCCACGTAAACGTCCTCAAGGGCGGCGTAGCCCCGGAGATGCGTACCGCCCATGTCGCCACTTCCCACAATCACTACCTTCAGTATTTCGGGCATGAGAGCAATCCTTTGTTGCGCAGGTATTCCGCGCTTACGGCCAGACTCCGCTCGGGCGTCGTGTCCGTCGTATCCTGTTCCACCACACACCAATCCGCTTCGAGGGCCGAGAGTCGTGCAAGGACGCTATCCACGTTCACGCTTCCTTGGCCAAGTTCGCAGAAGCGGTCAGCGTGTGTGTCCTTGAGATGCACGTAGGCAATCCGTTGGTTGTGCCGTTCCAGAAATTGCGCGGGATCAAGTCCTGCGCGGTGAAGCCACGCGATATCCGGTACAAGACGCACCAGATCGGGATCAGTATGGTCCAACAAGGATTGAAACAGCGCGCCCTCTCGCGCGAACTCCCAGTTGTGGTTGTGGTACGCCAACTGAAGTCCGGCTTCGCGGCACAGGCCGCCGATGCGGTTATAGGCGCCGGCGGTCACCTGCATGGTCTCCACAGTTTCTTGTTTGTTGCCGGACAAGGCGAAGTACCGGCTTCCGATAGAAGCGGCAAAGCGTATTGCCTGTTCGATGTTGGCCATTTCCGCATCGGCTTGTTCCTTGTTCCAGAACGTTCCGCCACTGTGCGCCGCGACGAGTTGCAGTTCGTGCCTGGCCAGGAGTTCGCGATATTCGTTTGGGCGTCCGAGGTCGAAATGGCGCATACCGATTTCGACGCCCTCATAGCCTTCGTCGTGGAGAAACGCCAGAATCCGGGGCATCTGTTCACGCACGTGGCCGTCCCAGGTGATGACTTGCGCGCCGACCCTGATGGTTTGTCCATTCTGATTGAGCATGCGCTACATTGCCCTTCTACCTACACGATCTCGATTCGGAGAAGGCGGCCCAGCCTTTGCAGCAGGTCCGCCCGGTGGCCCGGAAAGACGGAGAGATGATGCGGCATGCCGGCGAAAAGCAACGCCCGGAACCACGCGTGCACATTGCGCATAAGGCGCACCGCGCCCGTCGTGCCCGCGAGTGTGCGTGCCGGCGCGATGGTTTCCGCCTCCTGAGTCATCATGTGATAGGCGTTGTCGCATCGCCATATCCGGCAGAGCGTAACGGGACGCCCGGACGCCAGCAGGGCATTGACCACGGCGGGCTTGTCGCTGTTGAAGTGACGGCCAATGCGCGGTCCCTGGGGCGTTCCGACAGGCTCGCACATCGAGAACGGCGCACAGCCGCCGTGCCACAGGGTGATGGTCTGTTCATCATGCTCAAGCCAATCCGTAAGGTAGCCGGGGCCGAACCCGAGCAGACATCCCATCAACGACGTCAAAGCCCCGTCAACATCCCCCTCGCACGCCACCGGCAATCCGGCATCGAGCAGCCGGGAAATGGAAAGATACGGCCACTGACCGGTCAAATTGGGTATCTCCGGCCATTCACGGATGGCCAGGGCGTCGAGACACTCCTCCTCCACCAGGTTCTTGATGGCGAGGTATGACCGCGAGGCGGTCTTCAAATCCTCGAATGACACCCCTTCCAGCGGGAACCCACACGCCAGCGTGGTCTCCACGTCCGTCCGAACATCGGCGTCGGGGACAGCGCCCATGCGGTCGCTGAGATCCTGCACCCCGGTATGAAATAGTTGAATTCCGAATTGACTGGATAGTGCGGAGGGTTCCGCGTGCATGTCTATGAAACCGGGAGCGTGATAACCAATCAAACCGGCCTTCGCACGATGAAGCGTGTTGAACGCAAAGGCGGTCTGAATGGCGGCACGTAATTCTTGTGCGGATGCCGCCTCTCCGGGCATGCCGCAGGCCAACTCGAATGGGTACTGCAATTGCCGGAGATTGGCGGCAAAGACGTGGGTCCCCACGAGGCTGCATGAACTGACCTTGGGGCTGTCGGGCTTCTCAGGCGTCGCCCATAAAACCAACGCACCGCCCCACAACTGACCCAGCCGTGGGGCAAGCCGGCCGTCGCTCATCGTCGGTTGAAGCACCACCGGCGCCTCAACGCCCGCTTCGCGGAATCCGGCGAGCGCCGCCTGTAGGGACGCGTCGTCATTGGCCCGTGTCACGCTGACGAGAGAATGGCCTTCCAGAGCCGCAAGGGCAGAATGCGCAAGCGTCTCGATATGCGTGCCCCACTCGGGATCGAAGCCGGGGCGTTTGCGCCCCATTACTAACAAGCCGATCTTGGCCATGGCATGCAGTCCTCCGCTTATCTGCCCAATACCGACCAAACCAGGAATCCGCCCACCGCGGCCAGCACAAGAAATACGATACGGCGAAACAGAACGTCGTTCACGCGGTAGTGGGCGCGATTGCCTCCGTAGAATCCAAGAAAAGAAAACGGCGCCAGGAGTGCCGCCACAAGAAGGACATGCAGCGTCATGGCCCCTTGAACGGCGCGCTGGACGATCAAGATCGAGTTCAACGTCACCCACACGAGGCACAGTGTGACGCGGAACAGCGATTTGTCGGTAATGGCGCGCGTCGCATAGATGACCAGTAGCGGACCGCCTGTGGCGAACGCGCCGTGAAAGACGCCGGCCATGGGCAGAAAGACGCTCAGCCATCGGCGCGAAGGCGATGCCGTCTCTGACGGTCGCGCATTCCACAGTTGCTTGATCAGTCCCTCAATCCCCACAAGAATGCAGAAGATTCCGAGAATGACCTTGAGAGTATCCGCGGGAAGCCTCGTGGCCATCCAGATCCCAACGGGCATTCCCAGTCCCATCAAAACGGCAATCCAGGCAAACTCCCGCCACACGATCTTCCGCCAGGAATCGGCCACGGTCAACGCGGCCAGGACCCAGCCTTGAATAATCAACACGGGGACGGCGGTCTCGAGGCCGATGAGGAGGGTGACAAAAGGCATGGCCAGCACGGTGCAGCCGAACCCGGTGATGCCCTGTTGAAAATGGGTCAGGAAGACCACGCCCGCCACGAGCGCGTACGTCAGCACGTCGTTCATGGCATGGTCTCCATAGCGCGTTCACGCGCTTCGGGCCCACGGGCAGAGATCTCGTCCCGTGCTTCGGCCCAGAACGCCCGCACCGGCTCCGGCACGGACGGCGCGTCCTGAAATCGCGTTTCCAAGAACGTCTGAACGATCCGGCACGCCGTATCCGGCGCCACGAGGCTCTCGCCCATGCACAGGACGTTCGCGTCGTTTACTCGGCGGCCGAATTCGGCCGCCAGAGGGCTTTCGGCCGAAATGGCGCAGATGCCACGAAATTTGCCGGCCGCCAGCGCCATGCCCGTGCCGCTGCCGCAACACAGGATGCCCCGTTCGGCGTTCCCCTCCTCGATCACACGTGCGGCCCGCTCGGCAATAGATGGGAACTTTACAAAAACAGACGTGTCGTGGCAGCCGACATCCACGACTTCACAACCATTCTGCTCGAGCCACTGTTTGATGGCGCTCTTCAGCGCGAAGCCCTTGACGACGGAACCCACGACCACTTTCATAATCTCGTACTCCCGCTATCCGCGCGTAACGTCGCGGCAGACCTGCTTGATGTGCTCCACGCCGAAACCGTGTTTGTTGAAAAGATACTCCTCCGTGGCGATTTCGCCAAAACGGTCCGGGATACCCAGGCGTTTGACCCGGCTCGGGCACCGTTCCGCCAGGATCTCGCATACGGCGCCACCCAGCCCGCCGAGCGTGCTTTGGTTTTCGACGGTGACGACGCCGCGCGTCCGCCTTGCCGACGCGATGAGCGCCTCTTCGTCAAATGGTTTAATGCTCGGACAGTGCAGAAGGTCGGCCCCAACACCTTCCGTGGCAAGTGCGTTGGCCGCCTGCAAGGCAAACGGCGTCATGTAGCCGGTGGACACGAGCGTCACGTCCGATCCCTCGCACAAGCGGACGGCCTTTCCCGGCTCGAACCGGTATGACGCATCAAACACCTTGGGTTGTTTCATGCGGATCATCTGCATGTAGACTGGTCCCGGGTAGGCGGCCATCCATTGCAGGCACGCCCGCAGTTCATAACAGTCGCAGGGCGACAACACCACCATGTTCGGCATGACACGCATTATGGCGAGGTCGGCGAAACACATGTGCGTGCCGCCGTTGGCGCCCGTCGTGATTCCCGGCGCCGTGCCGACAATCTTCACATTCGTGTTCGCATACGCCACGGATATCGTGATTTGATCGTAGACGCGCCGGGTGGCGAACGGCGTGAAACTGGCGCAGAAAGGGATCTTACCTTCAACGGCCAGGCCGGCCGCAATGCCGATCATGTCGGCTTCCGCGACGCCCGCGTTGATGAGGCGGTCCGGATGCGCCTTGAGGAAGGCGGGATTTGTTCCTGAAGCTTTCGACAGGTCCGCTTCGAGCACCAGGATATTGGCATTCGCGTCCGCGAGCTCCGCGAGCGTCATTGCGTACACATTGCGCATCTCGAGTTCGTGCAGGTTCGCTTGCATGGTTTGATTCCCTAATACGGCAGGCTGTATCCGGTCCGTTTCAGTGCGGCCATGTACTTGGCATGGACTTCCGCGTTGTCTACCTTGATATTGTGACTCTCCGGCTTGTTTTCCACGGCTGCGCAGTCGCGGGCCTTGACGGTATGCGCGATAATCATCACGGGCTTGCCCTTGATGTCACGAGCCTTGGACAGTGTGGCGTGAATATCGTCCCAATCGTGCCCATCCATCTCCAGCACGTCCCAATTGAATGCGCGCCACTTGGCCGCGAGCGGCTCTATCGTCATCACCTCGTCGGTGAACCCATCGATCTGAAGCTTGTTGTAGTCCGTGATGGCGATGAGATTGTCCAGTTTGTTGTGTCCGGCGAACATGGCGGCTTCCCAGATTTGTCCCTCGTTCGATTCGCCGTCGCCGATGATGCAGAAAACGTTGTGGCGCTTGCCGTCCATGCGTGCGGCAAGGGCCATGCCGCACGCGCACGACAACCCCTGCCCCAGCGACCCCGCCGTCATGTCGATGCCGGGCGTGCGCAGACGATCCACGTGGCTGGGCAGGTTGGTGCCGTTCGCGTTAAGGGTTCCCAGCATGGCCTTGGGAAAGAAGCCGCGATAGGCCAACGCGACATAGAGGACCGGCCCGCCGTGGCCCTTGGACAATACCAGCCGGTCCCGGTCGGGCCACTGCGGATTGGCCGGGTCGGTCTTCATGATGCGCCAGTACAACGAAATGACGATTTCGACCAGGCTCAGCGCGCCGCCCAGATGGCCGGAACCCGCCCGGCAGATCATATCCGTGATGACGTAGCGGAACTCGCCCGCGAGCCGGTCGAATTCTTCGCGGTCAAACGCCTCATTCATGGAGTCTCTCCTACAAGATGGATTCGTACAGCGCGCGCAATTCCTGCGGCGTTACTGATCGGGGATTGTTGTTCATCAACGGATGGAAGCTGGCCTCGACAAGGCTGTCCAGGTCGCTTTCACACACGCCGACCTCGCGCAAATGCGAGGGCAAGCCAACCGACTGCTTGAGCTGCAAAACGGCTTCTGCAAGCGCCAGCATGTCACCGTAGCCTGCGGCGCGGGCGAGCCGCACGCCCCGTTTCCCCAGAGTTTCCGCATTGAATCGGATAAAGGCGTCCAAGGTCATTGCGCATGCGGCGCCGTGGGGCATGTGATAGCGGCTGGACAGGGGAAACGAACAGGCGTGCACGGCGGCGTTTTTGGGCAATTGAAACGCCATACCCCCCATCAATGCCGCGAGGCTCATCCCCTCGCGCGCCTCGAGGTCGTTGGGCGCCGTGAACGCCGACACGAGATGGCGGAACACCAGCGCGGCCGCCTCGCACGCCAGCGCATCGCAAATGGGTTGATGGTTCTTTGACCAATAACCCTCAATCGCGTGGGCGAGGGCATCCAGTCCTGTGCACGCGGTTACAAAAGGCGGCATGCTCACGCTCAATTCAGGATCAATCACGGCAATTGTCGGGAACAGGCTGTCATGAACGAGTGGCGCCTTGCGTTGCTTCTCTGGGTCGTCCAGTACCGCTATCGGCGTGACCTCGCTGCCGGTGCCCGCCGTTGTGGGTATTGCTACGAGCGGCAAGCGGCATCCGTCCAACGCGAGTCCTTCGGAATGATACCGGCGGGCCGTGCCCCCCTGCAGCGCGATCGCACAGGCCGCTTTGGCGCAATCGAGCGAACTTCCCCCGCCTAACGCCACCACCACATCCCGGTCCTGTTGCCTGATCTGGCTGGCCAGCGCGTCCACGGAATGAATTGTCGGATTGGGATCGATGTCAGAGAACGCCTGGGCCTCCGGCCCGAGCGACGCGAGGACTTCCCGCGCGTTCGCGTGCGGCATCATGCCCCTGTCGGCGACAAAGATGGGCCGCCGCCCGAGACGGCAAACGAGATCCGGCAAGGCGCGGCGCACCCCGAGACCGAAATGGATTTCGGTTGGTTGTTTGTAAGTCCACAACGGGGTCACAATGACCACCCCTTGCGATACTCTCTCTGTAAGAACTCGTTGGCCGCGTCACAGTTCGTGACGCGCATCGCGGCACTGTCCCATCGAATCCGTTCGCCCGACCGCAGCGCGACATTGCCGAGCAAGACGGTTTCCGTCAGCGGGCCGGCGTATTCGAAGGGCGCTCCGGTTTTTCCCTCTCCTTTGCAGGCCCGAATCCACTCCTGATAATGATTGTCCACACGGGGCAGTGTCTTGGCCGGTTGCTTGTATTCTTGCATCCGGGATTCCGGAATGAGACGGACTCCGTTCGCGCCATGCGAACCGGTAAGGATCTTTCCTTTTGTCCCCACATAGATGGCCCCGCCGCAGTCATCTCCCATTCGGCGTCCATCTTCGAGTTCTTCCGGCCGGGGCGGCATGAGGCCGCCGTCGTACCACATGAGTTTCAAGGGCGGGAAACTTTCCCGTGCCGGGAAGTGATACGTGACTATCTGGGCTTGGGGCCAAGACTCCGTGTTCTTCCATTTGGTCCGCCCGCCGCCCGGTTGGACAAATGTCGAAGCGGTGGCCTCGACGGTTTGCGGCGGGCCGAGTTTCAGCGAAGTGACGATATGATCGAAGATGTGGCAACCCATATCGCCCAAGCCGCCTGTCCCGAAATCGATCCATCCACGCCATACCCTTGGCAAGTACCACGGATGATACGGGCGTTCCGGTGCTGGCCCCAGCCAGAGATCCCAGTTCAGGGTGTCCGGTACGGGCGGTGTCTCCTTGGGCCGGTCCAACCCCTGTGGCCACACCGGATGCGGCGTCCAGGCGTGAACTTCATATACGTCTCCGATGGCGCCATCCCAGATCCATTCGCACAAGAGCCGGAAACTCTCCATGGCATGGCCTTGGATGCCCATCTGTGTTGCTACGCCCGCTTTTTTCGCCGCCTCGGCGACCTTCCGGGCCTCGGATATGCTGTAGGTTAGGGGCTTTTCGCAAAACACATGCTTTCCGAGTTGTAACGCGGCCATTGTCACCGCCGCGTGGCTGTGGTCTGGGGTCGCGACGACTACCGCGTCAATGTTCTTCTCCTTGTCAAACATCCTTCGGAAATCATCGTACTTCTTTGCCTCCGGGAACTTGTTGAAACTCGGTGCTGCGAATTTGGCGTCTACGTCGCACAAGGCGACGATGTTCTCCGTCGCAACAGCAACCGCATCCTGGCGGCCCATGCCTCCAAGACCGACGCATGCGATGTTGATCTTGTCGTTCGGCGCGGCAAGAGCCGTTCCTCCGAGCACGTGCCGGGGAACAATCGTGAATGAAGCGGCGGTAAGGGCTGTGTGTTTCAAAAAACTGCGCCGATTCGTAGATTTCATGGCGGACAACTCCTTCCAGCTAAACCGCAACGGGGCAATGTGTGCGGCATTATTTAGTTTGAAAACAGAATATATGGGTCGAAACGACAAAGTCAAGCGGCAGTCAAACTGGCCTCATAGACACTAATTCACCGTCGCGATTACTGAGTTGCATCCTGATTTATAGTTTGATACCGTAAAAATATGAGACCTCAGCCCCAACAAATCAATCTGGCCGTCAAACGCCACCGTCTCTTGAACGAGTTGTTCCGGAGGGAGCGGGCCGGACGCCTCGAACTGGCCAAACACCTCAACATGAACCCGGCCATGGTGGGGGCCTACATGGAAGAATTCGTCAAAGCAGGCTTGGTGCTCGAAGAGGCTCCCATGCCCGTGGGGCGTGGCCGCAGCCCGGTACCCCTGCGGCTTAATCCCGTCCATGGCCGCTTTCTCGGACTCGACTTTGAGGCCTTGCGCGCCCGCGTGGTGACCACGGATTTTTCAGGGGCAACGCTGTTTCAGAAGGAAGTCCCTTTTTCGCCTGGAATCCGCCGGGAGGCCGTCCTGAAAAAGATCGTAGCACTCGCACTGGAGGCGGCCAAGCACGGTAAGGGGCCGCTTCTCACTGTGGGAATCGCGGCGCCGGGACAAGTGGACGTCGCCGAGGGTCGAATTCTACATTACGCGCTGCTGGATGATTTTTCCGGGGTTTCCGTGCGTGAACGGTTTCAATCACACTTCAAAGTTCCCGTCTTCGTCGAAGACAACATTCGTTCGCTGACACTGGCTGAAATGCTCCGGGGCGCGGGCCGCGACTGCCGCCATTTCCTTTGTCTGGCGGTTCGTTCCGGTGTGGGACTCGGCATTGTAATTGACGGAAAGCTCTACAACGGCGTCAACGGGATGGCGGGAGAACTTGGATACACGGTGTTTCCCTCGCGCCAAAGGGCGGCCACCCTTACCGAGTTAATTTCCGCAGTCGGTGTAACCCGTCAGATGGGGGCTTCGGGCCGGCCGTTGTCGGCGATTGTGAAAGCGGCCGCGACAGACCCGCGAAGCCAGGCGCTATTGGACAAACTCGGTGAACACTTGGGCATGGTCGCCGCAAATCTGGCCAATCTCTTCGCGCCCGAAAAGATTGTCCTGGTGGGGGAAGTGCCGAGTTGTACGCTTCGTGTCCGGCAGCGAATGGAGCGCACCTTCCGTGTACATACCTTGCCGCAAATCCTGAAAACCGCCCATATTGAAGAAGGCGCCCTGTGTGGGTTTGCCGGCGCATTGGGTGCGGCGTATATGGGGTTTCAGCGCATTTTTCCGACAGACGCCGCCGCGTTTCTGCCGAGTTCCGGCAACCATGCCAGTGCCGAATGAGATGAACCATACGAATCCTTCGTGGAACACGTGCGCGAAGTCAACCGTTGCGTTGAATCCTGGCACGCGCAGGACGTCGTTCCGATGCAGGCGAAGTGACCGCGTTTTTGGAAACGACCGAAAATACGAGGAGAAGTCTCTACGCCTCGTCTGGGACTTAGCCCAGAAGAGGGGACGCCTTCGACGTAGCCGAAATGCACTCGACATCAACATGTTACAAACATCAACAATTTATTGTCGATGTGCGAGCGATAAGGGCCTATGTTCGACGCGTGCGCGCTTCTCGTTACACTCATACTTGGTGGGGCGAGATCCTATGCCGATGATTCTCCGCAAAACGCCATGAATATCATCGTTGCCGAGAAGATGCCGCAGTCAGACGAGGCGCGGAGGGCGAGAGACAAAGCCATCGAGGCAAATCTGTCCCGCCACCATTCCCCCGCCATGGAAAAGACCGCTGCGTTGCAACGGTGGGAATCCTACAAGTTGGGAGCGTTCGTTTGCTTCAATACGAACCAGTTCATGGGCGATGAACTTTGCGCACGCGCGATCCAAAGGTTTACAACCCCACGCAACTCGACATCCGTGGATGGGTGGATGCAATGGTTCTGGCGGGGATGCGGTATGCCGTGTTGACGACGCGTTTATCTAAATAGATGACCAAGGGGCGGCGAATCCCGTGAAGACCGTCGTGGATTTCGTTTTGATCTGTTCATAATCACATGATAAAGTGGGTTTTGCGCCGTTGAGGCCGCCGGGCGCGATGTACGGTCCATTTCCGGCCATGATGAAAGAGCAAAAAGCATGGACTTTCGTCTTTCGGAAGAGCAACTGGAAATTCAGGATATGGTGCGCAAGTTTGCGCGGAATGAAATCGCGCCGCTAGCCGCGGAAATTGACCGGGAATCGCGCTTTCCCGCCGAGACGTTTCGGAAGATGGGGGAATTGGGCCTTCTGGGACTGCTGATTCCGGAGGAATACGGCGGCGTGGGCCAGGGCGTGCTGACTTTTTGCGTCGCGATGGAGGAGATCGCCTGGGCGTGCGCCTCGACCTCGTTGTCGTATCTCGCGCATTCCGTTTTGTGCGCCCACAATCTTGCGTGCAACGGTTCCGACGCCCAGAAACGGAAGTATCTGCCCGATCTGGCTTCGGGGAAGAAATTGGGCGCGATCGCGATGACGGAACCGGGCGCCGGATCGGACGTTCTGTCCATCACGACTTTCGCGGAGCGATCCGGCGGCGAGTACGTAATAAACGGCAGCAAGACCTTTATCACCAATGCGCCGGTGGCGGATACGTTTCTGGTCTATGTGCGGACCGACAAGCAGGCGGGGCCGGGCGGGATCAGCCAGTTCATCGTCGAACGCGGCTTCCCCGGTTTTTCCGTGGGGCAGCCGTTTCACAAGATGGGCATGCGCGGTTCGCCAACGGCGGAACTTTTCTTCGACGACTGCCGCGTGCCCGCCGAAAATCTCGTGCGGGGTGAAAACCGGGCTTTGGGGATTCTTCTTGGGGGACTCGACGTGGAGCGGACCGTCGGCGCCGCGATGGCGGTCGGCGGGGGCCGCGCGGCCTTCGATCGCGCGCGATCCTATGCGATGGAGCGTCAACAATTCGGCCAGCCGATCGCCATGTTCGAAATGATCATCGAGAAACTGGCGAACATGAGCATGGAAATCGAAGCCGCGCGTTTGCTGGCCTACAAGGCGGCCACGTTGTGCGACCAGGGCGTTCGGTGTTCCGCCGAGGCTTCTCACGCGAAACTGTTCGGTTCGGAGATGGCGGTGCGCGCCGCGTCTGATGCCGTACAGATACTCGGCGGCTATGGATACATGCAGGAATACGAAGTCGAGCGAATCCTGCGGGACGTCCGGATGGGCACAATAGGCGGCGGAACGTCGGAGATTCAGCGATTGATCATCGCGAAGGAAATCCTGGGCCGCAACTAAAGACTCGCGAAAGCGGAGAAAGGACCAACGAAATGGACGCGCAGGATGCCATTTACTTTGAAGATCTCGAAGTGGGACAGGAGACCCGTTCGCCCGCGCGCACGCTGACCGAAACGGACATTGTCAATTTTGCCGGTCTTTCCGGCGATTTTCATGAGTTGCACATGGATGCCGAATTTGCCAAGAAAACCCCGTTCGGCCAGCGCATCGCCCATGGTCTGCTGGGCCTTTCCATGGCTTCCGGGCTTGTGACCCGCAATCCGGGCGTGTCGCGGCACCGATTCGTCGCATTTCTCGGAATGACCTGGGATTTTCGCCTTCCCCTGTTTATCGGCGATACCATCCATGTGGTGCAAACCGTTTCCAGCAAGCGCGCCACCAAGAAACCCGGCCTGGGTGTCGTCGTGTACGACGTCAAGGTCGTCAATCAGAACGGCGACGTCTGCCAGGAAGGTCAGTGGAAGACCATGTACATGATGCGGCATGCAGCGCCGGCGGATTCGGAGTAGGCGGCGTGGGATGTCCTTCGGTTACAATGCCGCTCAAGGGCGCGCTCCATGTGCATACCACATGTTCCGACGGTGCGCTTTCGCCGGAAGAGGTTTTGCGAGTCTACCGCGATCTGGGATTCGATTTTGTCGCCCTTACCGACCACGATTTTCTGTTGCGTCCGGGCGCGTATGATTGCGTACCGGACGAATTCGAGGGCATGCTGGTCCTGCGCGGCGTCGAGAAAACGCTCTTTGCGCATGGATATATTCATGTCAACCGGATTGAGGGCGATACCGAAACGCTGCATGTGTTCAATCATCCCGCCGAGTACGCGCTTGCCGTCGGACAGGTGCTGGAACGCATCCATGAAGTCGAAAAGACAATCCGGATTGACGCGGTCGAAGTTACACTTCAGGGTTTCTACACGGCCGAATACGATGTGGCGGCCATCCCGTATCCCAAGATCGCGACGGATGATTCCCACACGCGGGAAGGATGCGGCCGGGCATGGATCGAAGTAGATAGCGAGAAAGACAAGGATGCCGTTATCCGCGCCATCAAGAATGGCCGGGCGCGAGTCTGTTACAATGGGACGGCACATCAATCGGCGTGGTCCAACCGGGGAGGTATTGCCAGTGGCTAGTCGTGTGGCCATCTGCGCGGTGGCGCAGACGAAGTTCGAAGCCAACAAATGGAATGTGCGAATGCAAGGCTTGTTGTGGGAAGTCGTCAAACGCGTTCGCGAACAGACAGGGCTCGATTTCGGCAAGGGCGGCATTGACGGCGCCGTGACCGTTTCGGATGACGTATTCGACGCGCGCACCATTTCCAACGGCGGCATTACCGACGTGGTGGGCGCGCATTACGGAGCGGAGGAAAAGGTCGCGGCGGACGGCGCGCAGGGCGTGTATTACGCCGCCGCGCAAATTCTCTCCGGCCATCATGAGGTCGTGCTGCTGGCCGGCCATTGCAAGGAGTCCCAGGCGGCCAGCCGGAACATGGTCACGCATCTGGCCTTCGATCCCTTCTACACGCGCCCGGTCGGTCTCGACTATCTCGCCGCGGCGGCGCTACAAGCCCAGGCATACATGGCGCGATCCGGCGTAACGGAGGCCCAGTTGGCGGATTTGGTCGTGCGCTCGCGGCGGTGGGCCTCCCTGAATCCCGTGGCCCAGGAAACGAAACCCGTCACGCGCGAAGAAGTCCTGGCGTCGCCAATGGCCGCTGATCCCATCCGGCGCGATTTCATGTATCCCGTGTCCGACGGCGCCATCGCGATGATCCTGGCCAGTGAACAACGCGTGCGGGCGATTACGGACAAGCCGGTATGGATCATAGGCCTCGGCAATTGTTATGACAGTTTTTTCCTGGGCGAGCGCACATTGGACGGGAATTTTGCGCTCGAATGCGCCGCGAAACGCGCCTATGCGATGGCGGGCGTGGCCAATCCAGAAAAGGCGTTCGACGTAGTCGAAATCGCCGATCAATACGCCCATCAATTGCCGCAATACGCCGAAGGACTCGGCTTGTGTAAATCGGGCCGCGAATGGCTTGAAAGCGAGGGGCCGGACCGGCAAAACGCCAATCGTTCCGGCGGTATGCTGGCCGGAAACCCCTTGATGTTGGGCGGACTGGCCCGCGTGGCCGAGGCTGTAATTCAGTTGCGCGACGAGGCGGGCAAGCGGCAGGTAGACGGCGCGAAACGGGCCGTTGCCCAAGGCGCCACGGGACCCGCCGGTCAACTTCAGACCGTTGTGGTATTGGAAAGATAGGGAGCCGGACACGCAATGACCAAAAATAGAAACGTCGCGATCATCGGCAGCGGCATGTCGCGGTTTTCGAGCCATCGCGAGGAAGTCAACCAGCCCGAAATGATTCACGAGGCGGTTGTCGAAGCGCTGCAAGATGCGGGCATTACACTGGACGATATTGACTGTGTCCTGCACGGCAACATGGAACTGTTCGAAATGGTCCATCAGCCGGACATGTGGCACGTGATCGGCGACGGGGCCTGGGGCAAATCGGGGATTCGCCTGACCACGGGCGGCACCACCGGCGCGACGCTTGCCTGCGCGGCGGACAATCTGGTCGCGTCGGGATTGCACGACGTCGTGCTGGCCATCGGTTTCGAGAAACTCCAGGAAGGCCATACCACCGGCGGAATCACCAACATGGCGGATCCGTTGTGGGGCCGAAGCCTTCAAACCGGCGCGCTGACCGGAACGGGCGCGCAGAAAATCATAGATGAATTCGGCGAGGAACGCGCGCGGTTGGCCGCGATGAAATACCGGACAATCATGGATGAACACGCCATGCGGAACCCAAAGGCCCATCGCCGGTTGAGGCTCGAACGGCGGTACATCAAGGAAACGGCCGAGAACTCGCCGCCGCTGGCCGGTGAACTACGAATGATCCACATGTGCTCGCAGAGCGACGGCGCGTGCGCCGTCGTTTTTGCGTCGGAAGAAAAGGTCCGGCAATGGAATGCGAATCCGGCGTGGATTGTGGATCACGAAACGGTCCATCGCGAAGAGACGATGATTTTCGGATCGCAGGCAAACACGCAGCGGGTCGCCGCGGAGCGGCTTTTCCAGCGGGCCGGCATCCGTAATCCCCGGCAGGAGATAGACGTCCTCGAGATGTACGATCCTTCGGCATGGTGGGGCCTCGACTGGCTCCGTGATTTCCTGCTCCTGTCGGGCGACGAAGCGCTCCAAATGGTGGAGAATGACGAGATTGCGATTGACGGCGCATTTCCGGTCAATCCTTCCGGCGGCGTGATTGCAAGCAATCCGATCGGAGCGACGGCGTTGGTCCGCGTCGCCGAGGCCGCCATGCAAATCCGGGGAACTGCCGGCGAGCATCAGGTATCGAAGCCGGTCCGTCGCGCACTCGCCTCCGGCTTTGGCGGTTCATTGTGGACGGTGTTGATGCTGTTGTCGAAAGAAAAACCCCAACGTGGGCTCTGCCCACAACCCAATCTCTTTTCGTGCTCGTGCTCGTGCTCGTAATCGTAATCGTAATTTGAATCGTAATCTCGGTAAAAAACTCCGCAGTATTCACACGCGATAAATCTTTGCACTTCAATTGGTTGCGCAAGTTGTCCAAAAACTTCTTGTTGTTGTTGATAGAAGCCGGATTTTTAGGCACTAAGGCGGTCCAGCCGCATGGTCATTGCCATTTGCATGATTTCTTTGTTTGCAGCGCCTGCGCGTGGTGCGAAGATGCTGCAAACAAAGAAAATAACAGGGAGCCGAAACTCATGGGTAAAGAAAAAGAAGGCCAGGAACTGATTGTGTCGCGGCAAATCCTGTCCATTCCCCAGCATTTTTCGACGGGACCGGTCATGGGCCGGTTTCTGGCGGAATTGCGCGACAACAAGCGCATCATGGCGAACCGGTGCCCGAAGTGCGGACGTCATCAGTTGCCGCCGCGGGAGGTTTGCGCCATTTGCCACGTCGAGGCCACCGGCTGGGACGAACTCCCGCCCGTGGGCACGATTCGCGATTTCGACGTCATCTACTATGCCAGTCCGGACCCGTTGACCGGCGAGACGCGCCAAGTCCCCTACGTCTTGTGCTGGGTGGATCTCGATGGGACGCAGGGCGACGCGCCCTTCTGGCATTTGCTCGACGTGGACGACTTGTCCAAGGTGCGCCGCGGCGTCCGTGTCCGCCTCGTGTTCGCCGACGATCGCCACGGCACGACCGACGATATCAGGCATTTTGAAATCATTCCGGACGAACCGGTTGAAGGAGGAATCGCGCGATGAATGAAGAGAAGGATTGCGCATTTGTCGTCGAGGGCAAAATGGCCTTGCCGTATCAGTATTTCGCGGGAGCCGTCGGCAGCCAATTCATCGTTTCCCTGCGCGATGATAAACGGATTCTCGGTGTGCGATGCGAAAAATGCCGGAAAACGTTCGTGCCGCCGCGGCAGACTTGCGAACGCTGTTTCGCATCCTTGGCAGATCAATGGGTCGAAGTCGGCCCGGCCGGCGAAGTGACCGGTTTCACCGTAATCCGCTACGCGGAGCCTTATCAGCCCAAGGAGCCGCCCTACGTCCTGGCCTTGATCAAACTCGACGGCGCGGATACGCCGCTTGCGCACATTCTTGAATGCGGCGATGTGCACAAAGCCCGGATTGGCATGCGCGTTCGTGCCGTTTTTTCCGAAGAACCCAAAGACACGATTCTCGGTATTGCGCATTTTGAAGAGGAACGGCCATGACCGGCGAACGAAAAACGGCGATTGTTACCGGGGCGTCGAGCGGCATCGGCGCGGCGTTTGCCCGGGAATTGGCCGCGCGCCGATACGACCTGATCCTGGTCGCGCGGCGCGAGGACCGTCTGGCCGCGCTGGCCGAAGAGTGCCGGGGCATGGGAGCCGGCGCGGCGGATATTCTTCCAGCCGATCTCGCCAAACCGGAAGATGTCGAACGGATCGCGAAACGCATAAGAGAACTCCCTGCCCTTGATTTGCTGGTCAACAATGCCGGATTCGGCACGACGGGCTTCTTTGCCGATGTCGAATGGCGGAAACACCAGGACATGATCCAGGTTCATGTGACGGCCAGCCTGCTGCTCGCGCATACGGCGCTTCCCGGCATGAAGGCCCGGCGGCAAGGCGGCATCATCAATGTCTCATCGCTTTCGGCCTATCTGGCCATGCCCAATGCCGTGACCTACTGCGCGACCAAGATGTGCCTCATCACGTTTTCGGAGGCTCTCGCGAAGGAATTGGCCGGCACGGGCGTCCGTGTACAGGCGCTTTGCCCTGGATTTACCTACACCGAGTTTCACGATACGCCGGAATTCGCGCAGTTCAAACGAACGGATGTGTCCGCCGGCATGTGGATGAAGGCCGAAGACGTGGCCCGGGAATCGCTTGACGGACTGGAAACCGGCCAAGTCGTGTTCATCCCGGGATGGAAATACCGGTTGTTGATGAAATTTCAAAGAAGCCCGGTGGGAAAGTTTCTGGTCTGGGCGCTTGCCCGCAAACGCTGGCAGTCGAAGCAATAATCTTTCCCTTGTCCATCGGTTTGCACGGATTTTTTCCCGTGTGTACGATGTGCACATGTGGGAACAGATTCGATCGAATCGGAGAAAGTCCGCCATGCTGGCGGGTTTTATGGCCGTGTTGTTGCTGGCATTGGGGTTCGCGATCGGCGAAGCGATGGCGCCCGGCGCCGGTGTGTTGGGTTTTGCCGTTGCGGCTGGCATATGGGTGGTGATGTCGCTAGTGGCCTATTTCCAAGGCGACAATGTCCTGCTTGCCGTAAGCGGCGCACGTGAAATCCAGAAAAGCGACCACCCCCAACTCTTCAACATCGTCGAGGAAATGCGGATCGCTTCGGGCATGGCCAAGACCCCACGGGTCTATATCATGAACGACATGGCGCTGAACGCGTTCGCGGCGGGCCGCGATCCGGACCGCGCGGCGGTCGCCGTGACGGCGGGATTGCTCGGCAAACTCAATCGCGACGAACTCCAGGGCGTGATTGCGCACGAAATGTCGCACATCCTCAACCGCGATGTCCTGTTCATGACGATGACAGGCGTCATGCTGGGTTCAATAGTGATGCTTTCGGACGTTTTTCTGCGCGGCCTGATGCGGGCCGGCGCGCGCAGCCGCCGCTATGGCCGATCGAACCGGAATGGGGGAGGCGGGGCGGCCATCATGATCGTTTTTGCCGTCGTGCTGGCCGTTCTTGCGCCGTTGATCGCGCAGTTGATCTATTTTGCCGTGTCGCGCAAGCGTGAATATCTGGCCGACGCCAATGCGGCGGTCCTTACGCGCTATCCGGAAGGCCTGGCCTCGGCTTTGGAGGCCATCGCGGCGGATGGCGCGGTGCTGGCCGCGGCCAACAAGGCCACCGCGCCGATGTTCATCGCAAATCCTTTTGACAAGGCCTCGCGTTCGTTTTTCGGCCTGACCAGCACCCATCCGCCCATCGAAGACCGTATCCGGGTGTTGCGGACGATGGGCGGCAACGTTTCGTTTCAGGCCTACGACGCCGCGTGGCGCGCGGCCCACGGCGGGCGGCGCAGCGTAATGCCCGTTTCGGCGCTTCAGCACGACGAGGCCGTTCCCGCGCGAGCAAGCGCCGGTGATACACGCGACGCGCGCCAGCGCATGCGCGAGGCGGGCGATTTGCTTCGCAAGGTCAACCAATTCGTTTTTCTGCCCTGTGCTTGCGGTTTGAAGGTCAAATTGCCGCCTGAGTTCCGTCAGCACAGCGTCGAATGCCCCCGTTGTGGCCGAACCTTGGCCGTTCCGAACGCCGAAATAGCCATTGCCGCCCAAGCGGGCGATGTGCTTTCCGAACAGGGTGGGACGGGTCAGGCGTCCGGCGTTCGCACGGCCGCCCCCTTGCGTGTTGCCCGGCCCGCCGCCCGGTCGTGGGCAACCGTCAAATGCGCCTGCGGCCATCCCGTTCAAATTTCGCCCAATCTGGAAGCGCCGGCTTTGGCCTGTCCATCCTGTGGCCGGACCATCCAAATTATCGGATAGACACATATACAAAATAGCCGTAAACCGGGATTCGGCAGTCAAGATCGGATTCTATGTGCTATCCTCTGGACGTCGTGGACCTTGTGGACGAAATGGACAAGAAAATCAATCCCCTTTCGGGTGAAGTCCACTGGGTCCACAACGTCCATCTCGTCCATGGTTTGATCGAAAGAGCCGCGTTCAACTGCCGATTTTAGGGTAAACTATTGGCCGCGGTATGCGCCTATCGAGTTGGATTAGCGTTTGGGATCAGGGAGCAAGCCAGCGATCGAGCCACGCGAAAGCGGCTTCCTGCATGTCTGTGTTGAACTCGTGCGGCACAGGCCAGAGACGTGTTTCGAGTTTGTCTTCGGCGCCCTGCGCGCGCCAGACTTCCCGCAGTTTTTCGTAGCACGCCTCGACGCCGGACACGGGGAACAATCCATCCTTTTCTCCATTGTAAAAGAGCATCGGTTTCGGACAGGCGATGGAAGCGACGTCGGGATAGTCTAGACTGTTTCGCAATCCCGGCAGGATCATGCTGAAGGCCGACTGCCCCGTAGTCTGGTTGTTGCCGTCTTGCATGAGCGTCTTTGTGTCGCACATCCAGCAGATGGCCGCGCCTGCCTTCACGATGTCCGTCAGGGCGTTGAGGCTCCATGTCCGATGTGAACCGACGGACAGTCCCGCGCAACCGATGCGTTCGGGGTCCACTTCCGGCAGGCTTTGCAGAAATTCGGCGCACCGCAAGTCGTCCCATACGATCCGCCCGGCCCACGATACGCCAAGATGGAACATGTTCGCCGCGAGCCGTTCTTGCGCTTCGTACTTTACGCCTTCCCGGCGGCCGCGGTCGCCCCAGAAGAGCATATCCGTTGCAAAGACCACATACCCTCGCCGGGCGAGTTCATCGCCGAAGAAACGTCCACCGTAGCATGTCTTCACCCATTCTATCGCGTCGTTCAGACGTTCTTCGGAAACATCGAACGGGCGAATCACCTTTTCCTTTCCGATTGAAAAATGCGCGCCATGATCGTGTAACCCCAGAATAGCCGGGAACGGACCCTTTCCTTTGGGCACGAGCAGATAGCCGATGACGCGCGTGTCCGCCGATAGATTCATCGCGATTTTGCGCGCTTCATAAGCGCCGCGATCTTCCCTCGCAAGAATGTTGATCGCGAACGGCGCCAACGGCGGACGCGGGCCGAGATGCGATTGGTACACTTCGCGGGCGCGTTCGCGCCATAGCGCGAAGGGCAAACCGGCGTTTTTCCATGCGAGCGGAAACGACAATCGTTCGAGTTGCGCGTCGCGAAACGCGGGCAAATCCATACGCACACCGAAGGCCGCGGGCGGATCGGCGGGCGGCGCCGGCGGCCATCCTTCCGGGGGATGCGCCTCAATTCGATCGAGCACAGCGCCGAGTGGCGCGTTGTTCCAAAACAAACGGTCCGCAGGACGGCGCGCCAGATAGAAGTCAATTGTTTCCATGAAATAAACCAGCCCTTCCGGAGCCGAACCGCCCATGGAAACGGCGCCTTCCGAGTAATCGCGCGCGAGATCGCGGTCCGCGGGCTTTTTGTACAGGTCGTAAAGCGTTTGTCCTTCCTTGAGTTGTCCGGGATTGAACTCCCAGCCTTGCAATCCGGAAAGGATCGTGCCAGTACGCGCATAACCGTTCACGCGCGCTTGAAGCGTCCGTTCGATGGCATCCATCAGATTCCCGATTGGCTCGCCGCGATCTTCCAGTACGCGGGCGGCGCGCGACAATTGCGCTGCATGTTCCATGGCCTGATCGAGCAGCACGCGCGAACTGCGCGGATGCGGGTAGCGCCAGCCGCCTGTTGGATCCTGTGACTGCGCCAGAAAATCGGCCACCGCGCGGACCACATCGCGCAACCGTGGTTCGTCCGGATATTCACGCAAGAGGTCCGGCAGGCCCGCAAGCGCATAGCCGATGATGTAGGGTTTCGCGAACGGCGCTTCATAGCCGTGTTGATCGTCGTCTATGAACGGGCCGTCGGAAACAATGGGTTGTCCACCCTGGCTGAACAGACTGTCCCCGCCGAGTTTTGTTCGCAATTCGCGAAACAGACGCAGCGCCTCCTCGCGATAGGCCTCCTCGCCCGTACAGTGGTAAAGGTCCATGAAATCCGCGACATCGCCGATATTTCGGCACTCGCCCTGATCCGCGTGAATGAACTTTTTCGCGTAAGCGGTTTGGGCGCGCAATGCGGCGGTAAAACGTGGATCCCCGGTCTCTTCATACGCATGAAAAAAGGCGTTGATACCCTTGGTGCAGAAATGGACGGCCGTGTTGCTTCGCCACATGAACCGCGCGTCATCGAGATGGTCCTTGATTCCCATGGCATTGGCGTTGTTGTAGCGCGTGCCGCCGAAGGTGTCCGTATCGCCCCACCAGAGCGACAAATCGTACATGTTCGAGCACCACAGCACAGCCGTGTCGCGAAGCGCCTTGTCGCCCGCCTTTTCGGCTTCGTGAAAAATGGCCGGCGCATGATTCAAACGGTTCATGCCAAAAACGGGCGCCGGTCGGTCCTTGTTGAAGGCGGTCACGTTACCAAAATCGTCGCCCAGGCACATACAAGCCGTAATCGCCCAGCGCGTATAATCGCGCAACGAGTCGAGCAAGGGCCATGGCGCAAGGCCGGGCGCCGAGGCGGCTATGCGGATATCTTCCATGGGTTCCAGCAGCGCATTGAATTTCACCGATGCCGGCGCAATCGTAAAAGCGGCGCGCCGCCAAGCCGATTCCTGCATCGGAACACGTTCTTCCGATGTGCATCGAAGATAACGGACTGCCCCCGCATCCGCTTCGACACGTCCCCGCCGATAACTCGCCGCATCCGGAAACGATAGCATCCATGCGCCATCGGGCGAACCCAGCGCAATCGGCTGTCCTTCCCCAAAAGTATGGGCCCGATCCGGCGGCACGACCGGACCGCGAACGATCCAACCCAAATCAGGCGTGATTCCATCTCCTGATTCCATGCACTGGAGATGGGCTTGTACGGCCACCGCGCCGGAGGCATCCATCCGCACTTCGATGATTCGCGGCCATGTCGCGTCCGGTTCGAGCAGACGCACCCATACGAAGTAACGCCCGTGTTCGATCCGTTCAATAATCGGAGGCTCTGGATTCGTGCGCGGAGGCGCAAGGATCTTTCCTTCCCACGCCGTTGAATCCGATTTCAACACCACGCGGTCCGTGGCCAGCGTCAATGTCCATGGTCCCAGAGCAACATGCGCCTCGCCCCGTTCGTCAAGTGAGATAGTGGGTACGTCCGGCGGCGGATCATCCACAAGTGAAAGTGAAAACCGGTGGGCGCCGGCTTCCTTGAAATCGAAGGGAAAGGTGATCAAGGCCCGGCGAACGCATGCGGGCTTTCCGGGGTGTCGTGTAAGAATGCGGACATCGGGAATGGCCTGTGCTTCGCCGCACGCCGCCCGCAGAGCAAGATTTTCCGGAAAGGCGCCCGGTTTGAAAAACAATGAAATGCGGACAATGCGCCGCCCCGGAGCCTTGAGATGAACGTCGAATGATGGAAGCGTCACGGCGGTTCCGTGACAAACGCCGCTCGTGCCGCAGGGGGGCGGTTGAAACGCGAACCTTTCCGCCCATTTGGCCTGTGCAGCGGCCGCCGATGCTATCCCCGCCGCAAGAACGCCAAGAATCATATAAAGATGCATCGTATTGTTCTGTGTTTGCATGGGTTCTTTTCTGTCCATGTTTGATTGCCTTCAACCGGCCGTATGCCATGGGCCAATCAACCTTTTAGTTTCTTTGTTCGCCACTTCTGCGCGCCGCGCGCAGAAGTGGCGAACAAAGAAATTATACCCTTGATCGAAACATTGCGGCTGGGCCGCCTTAGGCGCATGGCGTCCTGCCCGGGTCTCCTACAAACCAGTATAAACTTTTTCGCAATCATTCCGTGTTCTAACGCGGGTAGCGTCCACAACCCCGTTTCTCTTCGTGCTCGTGCTCATCATCGCCATCGTAATCGCTCTAAAACCCCGCCGTATTCGCACTCGCTAAATCATTGAACTTCAATTGGACGCGCAAGTTGCCCGATCATTTCTTGGTGTTTTTTATAGAAGCCAGATTTTACGGCGCTACAGTGGTCCAAGGCGTCCCGCGAGCATTCCGCGAAACTGGCGCTTTCCGTTTGGATGTTTTACCATGCGCGCAAGGAATGACAAATGACCGATACCACGAGTCGAACGCCCGGCTGGGTGTGGGTTCTCATAACAGCCTTGGCGGCCATTCAGCCGGCCCTCCTGCTGTGGATTGCGCTTTGGCCGCCGGAAGGACTGGTTCCGACGGGACTGCCCATTGCCGACAGCGCACTATTTCTGCATGCCATGCGGATGGCGGAGCGAGGCTGGACATCACTCTACGCCACCTGCTCGTCTGTGTTCGGCCCGGAAAGCCTGGCCTACTATTCGGTTCCGCATTTGTGGCTTTATGCCGCAGTGGGATTCGTGGCGCGCATCCTGCACGTTTCAGACCTGCCCGCCTACGGCGCGGCGAACGGCCTTGCCGCGTTTCTTTTTCTCTATGCGGCCTACCGTCTCCTGGCGGCCTTGGCGCCAGGACTTGCGGCGCGGGCTTTCATTCTTTTCGCGCTGAGTGGTGGACTCGGCGGCGTTGCCTTTGTCCTGTCGGGAATATTGGGCTGGCACGCTGCGCCGGAATTCGAAGACGCGTTCCGCCGTTTCGCGGTGTATGAATTGTTCGAGGGGCCTCACCTGCTGCCGTCTCTTCTGTTTCCCCGCTGTTACTACACGCTGTCGCTGGCGTTATGCTTTTTCGCCTTGGCCCGCCTTGCGAACACGCGGCAATCCGTATGGCCCATCGTTCCCCTGATGGCCGTTGGAAGTTTTGTGGATTTGCGTTACGGAGTTTTCGCAACGGGGATTGCTTTTCTGGGCGTTTTCGTTTGCGACGCCCACGAACGATCCGCTTTTCTCCGGCGTGGGGGGCTGTTGCCGCTTGGCCTTTTGGCAGGCGGCCTGCCCGCCGTGTGGCTGATGCGCCGGAATCCCGCCGTTATCCAAAATCATTTCGATGTGACCAACATGGCGATGTGGCTGTCGCCATTCATTGCAACCGCCTTTTTTCATCTCCTGCTGCTGCCGGGGCCGATCCGAAACCACGTCCGCAAGATGCCTCCGTTTGCGCAGGCGGTTTCCCGAGGCGCCATCGGCTACCTGGCCGCCTTTGCCATTCTCTTTGCCGTGTATCAAGTCTATTACGGCAATGTGATTGTGGCGCGGGATGCGGCCGTCGCCGCGGCCGTTTCCGATTTTGCCCTCGCAGGCTTGGTTGCCGGGTTGTGTCTGCCGTTGTTACGTGTTAGAAATGCGCGCATCGTGGAACGTGATGAAATGCCGTCTTCTTCACCCGATGGTTTTCCGCCTTCGGCCTTTCCATTGCTCCCCTCCGCCTTGAATACGGGGAAAATCGGCGAACAATGGCTGGCCTTGTGGCTATTGGCATTCCTGCCGCTGACTTTGTCGGCGTTTGGTTCGGGATGGTTTCTCCGATACGGTCCGCAACGCCTGGAAGTGTTCCTATGGCTGCCGCTATGCGCCATGTCCGCGGCGGCATTGTTGACAATGAAATCGCGCGCCCTACGAATGGTCTGTACGGGACTTATGCTCGGTTGCGGATTGTGTTCGATCGCCGTTTCGGTGTTGTTCTTCCAAGGTCCGCTCGATCTGCGCCCCGGATCGTCACCATACGCCGCCAAGCATTCCGAAGTCATGACAAAGGCGGACGAGGCGCTCATCGAAGCCATTGGAACGGGCTTCGTTCTTGCCCCCATCCCCGCAAGCGACATCGTGGCCCTGCGCAAAGGAAACCGGGCCGTATTCGGCACAGGCTCCTTCAATCTGTCCGATCAACCCTATGCGCCGCTCGAAGCCGCCGTCAGGGCTTTCTTCAGTCCGGAAACCGGCGATGACGAACGACGCGCTTTCGTCAATGCATGGTGCGTGGACTACATCTACTGCCCCGATACATGGCCCGTCGCCTCTGAAGTTGTGCGGCAACTGGACAGTGTGACGTGGATTGAAAAAGTTGCCCAACGCGGACGCGGCGCTGTCTTTCGCATCCCTCGCCATCATTTCGTGATCGCCCACGGACCCGCTGCGCATGCTGAATGTTCAAGCCGCAACAAGCCGTGTTTCCACGGAAACGATACGTTTCAGTAATATCAAATAGCGTCAGACGTTGAGACCCTGAGGTGAAAGGGAACAGGCTTTCAGCCGAGGACCTTCGCCAGAATTTTCTGGGCCTTCGCGGCATCCGCTTTGCCGTCGAACGCCGCGAGGACGACCGCCCGGCGATTGACGGCAACCGCCGACAAACCACGCAGGTTGATTCCCGCATCCGCCAACGCCTTGGTCAGTTTCACGCCAAGACCGGCCTTGTCGGGACCTTCGATTCGCAGCGCGTGCAAACTGTCGCTTTTCACCAAGCCAGCCAGTTTCGCGGCTTTGCTTTGCTTCGGCCCCTGCAGGGGCGCGACAAATACCAGGCCCGTACCGGGCGCATCCCGCCGCGCCAGCACAAATTCGAGATTTGCGCCCGCGTCCGACAACAGGGCCAGTTTTTCGGCCAGTCCGCCCGGCTTGTCCACAATGCCGCCCGCCCACACCTGCACCTTCGCGATACTGTACGCCATAACAAGTTCCTCCTGTTGCACGTGTTCTTTCCCAAAATTTACCTGTGGAAGACAAAGCCCATCATACCATATTCCCAACCGCGCCGCGTCATGTTTTTTTACAGAGGGGATTTATAAACAACGCGGCAATCCCGTCTTTTTCCGCGGAGGGCAAGTCGTTTCACGGTCCTTTTTCCACACCGCGGAGTTGTCGCTTCACGCGATTCCACACCGTATCGAGTTCCTCGAGCGTACACGCTTCCATCCGAATGCCGCTGCGTTCGAGTTCGGTTTCGAGCAGGCCAAAACGCCGCTCGAAACGGTCATTGGCGGCGGCGAGCGCATCGCCGGGATGTACGCCGAGAAAGCGGGCCAGATTGACGGCCGCAAACAGCAAGTCGCCGAGTTCCCGCCGGGCGTGTTCATCATCACCCGATTGATGCGCATCGCGAATCTCGTTCAATTCTTCCGCGACTTTGTCGAATACGCCGCTGATGTCCGGCCAATCGAAACCGCGGGCGCTGACCCGTTCTTGAATCATCCATGACGCATGCAGCGCATTGGCGCAATTGCGTTGCACGTGCGGTTGTGAATGTGTGTTCGCCTCCTGCTGGTCCTGTTTTCTATCGGGCATTGTCATGGCGCAGTATCCCCAATTGGTTCCTTTTCCCAAAATCAACACGCACGAGCGCACAATGGGAGAAAAACGACAAATTTCTTGCTCAAAATACGGTTTGGCGGGACGGATTTCAACGCTGTAATTGTCCCTTGCCAACATGCGACAATAAAGGAGAAGGATGTTGAAACCCTTGACTCCGGGCTTCAAACACCGGACATCCGATGAACGGAAAGGACACGGCCATGGATTTTTCGATATCCAGCGAATTACAGAATCTGTTGGATCGGGTACGGGGATTTGTCGAAACCGAACTCTACCCGTTGGAACCGGAGTTTCTGGAAAAAGGTTTCCGCGCCGTTGAGCCGGTCTTGCGCGAAAAGCGCCGGAAAGTGAAATCGCTGGGCCTGTGGCTGCCGCAAATCGCCAAGGAATACGGCGGTTTGGGTCTCTCGCTCGTCGAACATGGGCTGGTCAGTGCGGAATTGGGCCGGTCGCCGATAGGCCACTATACATTCAACTGCCAGGCGCCCGATGCCGGCAATATGGAAATTCTGATTGATTACGGTAATGATGAACAAAAGGAACGTTATCTCAAGCCCCTGCTCGACGGGGAAATCCGTAGTTGTTTCGGCATGACCGAGCCTGATTTCCCCGGTTCGAATCCCGTTTGGATGGGCACTACCGCCGTCAAAGACGGCGATTCGTATGTGCTCAATGGGCGTAAGTGGTGGACCACCGGCGGCGATGGCGCCGCCTTTGCCGTGGTCATGGCCATCACAAACCCCGAAGCAGCCCCACACTTCCGGGCAAGCCAGATTCTCGTCCCGACGGATACGCCCGGATTTATCATCGAAACCACGACGCCATTTATGGGGCATCGCGGTGAAGGCTGGGCCAGCCATTCCGAAGTCCGGCTCGAAAACTGCCGCGTGCCTCAATCAAATCGGCTGGGCGCCGAGGGAAGCGGGTTTCTCATTGCGCAGGAAAGGCTCGGTCCGGGCCGCATTCATCATTGCATGCGCTGGATCGGCGTCTGCGAACGCTCGTTCGACCTGATGTGCCAACGCGCCATCGAGCGGCGCATCACGCCCGAACGGCCACTGGCCTTTCAACAGTTTGTGCAGGGCTGGATTGCCGAAAGCCGTGCCGAGATTGACGCGGCGCGATGGATGGTCCTCCATGCGGCGTGGATTATGGACCGGCACGGCGCCAAAGAAGCGCGCGACAAGATATCGCTCATCAAATTTACCGTGGCCAACACGATGATGCGCGTGATTGATCGGGCGATTCAGGTCTACGGCGGGCTTGGCGTGACCGACTATACCCCGCTTGCCCTTTTTTATCGAACCGAACGCGCCGGCCGCATTTACGACGGCGCCGACGAAGTCCATAAACTTTCCGCGGCCAAGCGCATTCTGAAGCGGTACGCGCAAGCGCAAACGTGAGTTTCCGGCCCCGTGTCCACCACTCCAGACATGACGGCGATGCTCGATGAACCCCGCGACGTCCGGCCCGGTGAAGAACTGGATGCCGCCCGGCTTTCGGACTACCTGCATGAGGCCGTTCCCGGTCTCGAAGGCCCGATTGAAATCCGGCAATTTCCAAGCGGATTTTCCAACCTGACCTACCTGGTGCGCGCCGGCGATCGCGATCTCATTCTTCGGCGGCCGCCCACGGGAAGCAAGGTGAAATCCGCGCACGACATGGGGCGCGAGTTTCGTATGCTGAGCGCATTGCATCCGGTCTATCCTTCCGCGCCGCGTCCGATCGCATACTGCCCCGAATCCGATGTTATTGGCGCGCCGTTTTATGTCATGGACCGGATCAAGGGCGTCATCCTGCGCGGGAAAAAACCGGCCGGATTCCATTGTTCTCCCGATCTGGCGCGCAAATGTTGCGTATCCTTCGTCGAAAACCTCGCGCACCTTCACGCCATCAACTATGAGGCGATAGGACTCGCCGATATGCGCCGGGAAGGTTCTTTTGTGCAACGGCAGGTCGAAGGCTGGATTGATCGCTATCACGGTTCGCAAACCGACGATATCCCCGCTATGGAACAAGCCGCCGGTTATATGCGGGCCAATCGCCCGGCGGATACGGAATCCGTATTGATCCACAACGATTACAAATTCGACAATCTCGTTCTGAATCCGGCCGATCCTTCGCAAATAACCGGTGTTCTCGACTGGGAAATGGCGACAATCGGCGACCCGCTCATGGACCTCGGCGTCGTGCTCAGTTACTGGAACGAACCGAAGGATCCGAATCTCGGCATCGTGCCTTGTTTCCTGACGCTTGAACCGGGCTGCATGACCCGGCGCGAAATCGCCGGACTCTACGCTGAACGCACCGGACGGGATCTGTCGAACCTGTCGTTCTATCATGTCTTCGGCCTGTTCAAACTCGCCGTGATTGCGCAACAGATCTATTACCGTTATAAACAAGGCCTGACCCGCGATGAACGTTTCGGCGCCCTGCTTTTCGTGGTCGCCACCCTCGCCATGATGGCTGTCCGGATTGGCGGCCAGGGAGATGTTTGAATGGCTCGTATCGCAAAGTGAATTGATCCCGCCGGTATTGTTACGATCCCGGTAAACATCGGAGACAAACATCATGCGTGAATCCAAGGAAAAACAATCTCTGACACGCCGCCAATTCGTGTTTCGTGGGGGAGCGGTGGCGGCGGGTATTGCGGCCGCTCCATCAATCATCACGTCCCGCGCGTGGGGCGCGGTAAAACGCGCGCCGGCAAACGAACGGCTTGTCATGGGCGTCATTGGTCTTGGCGGGCGCGGACGTTATGTCATGGGCGCATTTCTGTCGCGTCCTGACGTGCAGGTCGTCGGCGTTTGCGACGTCATCAAGGCGCGCCGTCTCCAGGGGCAGGACATCGTCAACAAGACGTACGGAAATCAGGACTGCACGGCCTACATAGACATGCTCGAACTGCTCGATCGCAAAGAGATTGATATCGTCCTCATCGCAACCGGCGACAATTGGCACTCCGCGGCCTCCATCATGGCGGCGCGCGCCGGGAAGGACATCTACTGCGAGAAGCCGATGAGTGTGTGCATCACGGAATCCCGCGCCGTCGCCGACACCATGCGGCGCCTCGGCCGCATCTACCAGTGCGGCACGCAACGGCGGAGCGTCGGACATTTTATCTTCGCGGCAAATCTCGCAATCAGCGGGAAACTGGGCCGGCTCAAGGAACTCCACGCCGAAGAGGCGGGCGGACTCCAGCAACTCTACGATACGACACTGCCCGCCGAACCGGAACCGCCCCGTGAGGAGTTCGACTGGAACCGCTGGCTCGGTCCCGCCCAGTGGCGGCCTTTCAACTCGAAATACCACACGCGCGGATTTTGGAGCGCCCATACCGACTTCAGCGGCGGGTCCATCACCGAATGGGGCAGCCACACCGTAGACCTCTGCCAATGGGCCAACCAATCCGACGATACAAGCCCCATCGAGTTCTGGAAGGAAGGCGACCGATATATTGGACGTTATGCAAACGGCACGAAATTGATTATTCGCACCGGCCTTCGGTTTGGTTCCTGTCCTGTGCGCTTTGAAGGGGAAGAAGGCTACGTCGAAACAGGCGATTCCGGCGAGATGGAAGTCTTTCCCAAATCCCTGCTTGGCGAACGTAAATTTCTGGGCGGTTATCCCGCAGACGACCATGTCCGCGCCTTTCTCGAATGCGTCAAGACACGGCAACAAACCGTGTCAAACGCCGAAGTCGCGCATCGTTCGATTACCGCCTGCCACGTCGCCAATATTTGCAAGCGGCTGGGACGTCCCGTCAAATGGGATCCCGTCAAGGAAGTATTCATCGGTGACGAGGAAGCCAATCGTCTGTGTTCGCGCGCATACCGCGAACCCTGGTATCTGTAAGCGCATGTACAGACAGAATAGTGGACAGACGGCCCCGTCTGTCCTTGTGGATCAACCTTTGCTTTTCCAGACGCAGCGGTAATTGAATCGCCGGTTCGGGGCGCTGTCGCCATTCACGCAGAGCGAGATCGGATCCTTCAGATCAGCCGGATTGTCGCACCAATGGAAATCGAAGGAAAAAGCGCGCCCCTTCAATCCAAGCAACTCTCGCGGAATGGCGATTTCGATCGCCTTGCCCCCATACCGGTAATCGAGCCGGGCCGCTTCGGCCCATGGATTATCCGGCTTTGTCGCATCATAGCGCAGGAGCGATGTCGTTTTTTCGTCCAGAACGTTTTTATTGACCAGATAATCGTAACCGAACCAGCCTGTATTCGCATTCCGGTCGGCATCAATCAGCAGGAGCATCCAGTTGTTGTCCGTATGCGAGGTAAGAGGTTCACGTGTTTCGGCGTAGCAATAGACCTTTTTCCTGTCAACGGCCATCTTGCACGTGACGATGTCGTTTCGGCCTGAATCATTTGTGTAATGGAGGCCCCCGTATCCCTTGTAGTCGCGATGGAACGTGTCGCCGGCCGTATCGCGGTATTCGACCGTAATCGCATTCCAATCTTCGAATGCGCCGTCTATTGTCACCGTATTGAGTCCACACAATTCCGGGATGGGACGAATGCCCTTGTAACGCCGGATATTCTGCGCCATTTGCATGTAATAATTGTCCGTATAACCGTCTTTCATGGGTTGGATGGACCGGTTGAATTCCGCATTGTACTGATCCACAAAGAAAAACGGCGACTGTCGCCGCATGAAGGGAAATGATTTCCCTTCGCCGGGCTGGTACTTACCCGCCGTCCATTCGTTCCAGTCGTTGATGTAAAGAAACTGCGGATTGGCTTTGATCGCTTCGTCCCACCGTTCCTGAAAGTAGATGCCGTAACCTTCGGGATGTTCGACGGTCTTTCCCAGCCAAGGCACATGCGTGGGCACGGGCAAATCGTATTCGTTCAATTCCGGCTCGCCGTGTTCGCGTGTCCACGATTTCCCCGTCAAACTGGACGGATGCTGTGCAGGCGTTACGGCCGCTTCCTCTTTTTGGCCTTTATGCGTCGAGACCAGCGCGTCCAGCGGCAAGGCCTTGACCCGGTCGTCGCCCATGTCGTAGCCGAAACTCCACTTGTCTTCCGTGCCGATGAATCGCTTGCCCGCCCACTCGTAATAGCCCCACCACATCGTGCGCAGCGTGAAAAACGCCTTCACCTCTTTCGAATAATCCGTGAAAAACTCCTCCGTGTAGGCCGGATCACCGTAATGGGGATGGCTTGTGTCGGTTTTGGCCGCGGGATCATAATGTGGATTGGGTTGCTTGATGTCATGTCCGGTGGAATCAATGTCCGGCCGGTCGTTGTAGAGCAACAAGGGTTTTCCGTCCCAGTAAAACCATAAATCCTTGTATTTTTCCGCCTTGTAGATCCGCTCGTACAAATCCTGGACCACTACAATGACCGGTCCGTTGAACGCCCAAAAGCAAAATTGCGGCACTTTGTTGCCTTCCGCTTTCATCTTTTGCATGACGGGAAACACGACGTCCCACTCGTCCCAGTAGCGGACCGCGTTCGTGACATCCATGACCAGCACGTCCACGCCGGCATCGGAAAGCATGGACATGTCCTTGCGAATCACATACTCGTCCTTGCTCAGAAAATACCCCATTTCCGGCTCACCCCAGTGGTACGATCCTTCCGTCCAAAGCGGGTGTTTCGCGTCGAAACGCGCATTCGGATCGGCGGCCAGCACCTTGGTCACATCGGCGGCATAAGGACTTTTCAATCCGGCCAGCGAATCGCTGTGCCATGTGATATAGAAAATCCCGACGATGCGCCGTTGGTCATTCTTGACCGGCCCCACGGTGGAAAAATCCGGCATCGTGCGGCCCAGCGCGTCCATCGCCACCCAGGTATCCGGGTACAGGTCGCGGTAATACGATTCTTCCGAATGAGCAACAACCGGAGCAATCGCAATGAGCATGAGAAGTGTACACGTAGCGTTTTTCATAACGGTTCCCTGCATGGTTATCCAAATGGTTATCCAAATCGCAAAAACACGTGGTGGCGGTGAAAAACTATTTGGCGGTTGTTCGCGTGTGCAGGACTCCCGCGACAGCGCCGATAATCAAGCCTGCCACTCCGCCCGCGGCCAAGCCGGCCAACGGCGCGACGGCCTGAAAAATCACTCCCGGCACAATGCCCAGGATCACGCCCATCAGGGCGCCGATTAGCGCGTCCAGCAGAACACGGGATTTGGGCGGTTCTTTGAACAGCGCAGCGATTTCAGGGACTTCCAGCGCGATGCTGTCCTGTATCGGCTGCATCGAACCGATCTTGTTCTTACGGCAGACCGCGTCGCGCGGGATGCTTTTGTTCTCGATGGCCTTGCGGATTTGTGCGATATCGGTAGATTCGAGAATCAACGCACCGAAACCGTCGAAAAACTGCCATAGACTTGGCATATTGAAACGTCCGCGGTACGCCGCAATACGCTTTGCGCAGTTTTCCTTTGCCAGTGCCTCAGTTGCCGTTTCGTACAATCGTTCGAGATGGCGCAAACCGTGTTCGGCGCGTCCGTTGGCCCCCAAGGCAAACGCGAGGACGTCGAGCACGGCCGGATCATCGTGGCCGCCCGACTCGTACGCAATCATTATATGTTCCAAGGCCTTGGCGCTGTTCTGCAATTCGCCGGCCGCTTCAAGGTAAATCCGCGCAATCAGGCGGTTGGCTTCCGGATTTTTCGGTTCGGTGGCCAGAATACCGTCCAGCAAGCCTTTGGCCTGATCGAAAGCACGTTGTGATATCAGGCGCAGCACATCTTGGAATTGCGGGGAACGGTCGGCCGGCGCGGCGGCTTTGGCATGCCCCGTGCCAGTGTCAGCGATAATGGTGGGTGCAAACGCGGAACCGGAATCGCGGGTCGTGATCTTGCTGCCCACGGCCACATATTGCGGTTCGATCCGAAGCGTCATCGCGGCGATTGGCCCTTCCCGCACGACGTTGATCGGGGTATTCTGCACGGCAAGCCGCGTCACGGGCGCCAGCAGCGGCACGCCGTCCGGCGAGGCAATCGAGACCATCGAACCCGTGAAAAACGCGCCACGTAACACGTGGCCGGTTACGCACGTTTCCTCGCCCGACACCGGGTTGACCGATTCGACGAAGAATTCGTTTTCGGCGGAAGGCGCCGTGGCGGCCGGAGGCGTCGTGCCCGATGCCGCCGCGGCCCGGCGCGCCGCGGCCAGACGTTCACGCACTTCGCCCAGATTGCCGCCCGCCATCTGTTCCATCCGTTTGCAGGCCGCATCGGCCTCGTCGAGCCGTCCCATGCCGATCAGGCACAACGCGATTTGTTGCGTAACCCGGCCGCTGTTGGGAAACGCCTCGTCAATTTGCGCCAATAATGTATGCGCCTGAAGATATTGGCTGTTCTTGACCAACTCCGCTGCTTCGGCCAGCAAAGACTTCGCTTCTTCCTTGGTCATTTCCGAATCTCCGCCCGTTTGGGGGCTGTCATAAAGCAACGCCTGTTCCCCGCTCCGTTTTTCACACTGCGTTCATATCGAATCAGGCCACCGAACGATCCGATCCGGTAATGTCTTCCGTCCGGGCCGAATCTTCACCACTGCCACCACTATACCATGCCGCGTCAAAAAGCAAAACTTCAATTCAGAAATCCAGCACGTGGGCTCTGCCCACAACCCAGTCTCTTTTTGTGCTCGTGCTCGTGTTCGTCATCGTCATCGTAATCGAGGCAAGAACTCTGCGGTATTCGCACTCGACAAATCATTGTACTTCAATTGGTTGTGTAAGTTGCCCAAAAACTTCTTGTAGTTGTTGATAGAAGCCACACGGTAAGGTAATAAAATCCGGCGGCCAACGCCCCGAATGTGTCGGACGGGTTTCCCGCAGACGATCCTACAGCACGTTGCGCAATACGGGAAGACGGCGCAGTACAAAATGGCTGGCCAGCAGGCTCAGCGGAAACGCCACTGCGAACACAATAACAAATTTGAGATAGGCGCTTATCCGGATGCCGAGCAGGAGATATTGAAGCCAGACAAGGATAGGCTGATGGACAATATAGATTCCATACGAATTGGCGGTAAACAGCCGGGTAAGGGGGAAGGGGCGGTTGCACCACAAACGAAAACCCGTGGCGAATGCGCCGAGCGCGCCCAGGGTTGCAAAGGCGTGCAGGATAGCATTGCATAAAATAAGCCATAGCGAACCCTCGACGTGTGCTCCGAATCGGGCGCGGAAAACCATCAGCCCCACAGAAGCGCAACCCAACAGGCTTGCCCAGGCGGCCACGTGCACACGCGAACCGTTTGCCCATGTCCAGCCACGCATGGCGCCATATACACCCAGAAAAAAATAGAAGACATACAGCGCGCACCGTGAGGGTTGGTAGGCGAAGAGAGGAAATCCGAAAACATGGGCCCATGAAGCGTAGCCGGCTGCGCGCATGGCCACTGTCATCGCCATTGCCGTCAACAGGCCGAACACAAGAAGGAAAAACGGCCGGGGTTCCGACGGCACATCGAAAAGGGACGATTTACCCTGGGCCAGCCAACGGTGCGCCGCCCAGAGGGCGGCGTAAACCGCACAGAAGAAAAACAGCACATAAAGGAACCACAAATGGGCCGGCCCGATGTCCTGTGCGAAATAGGTTCCAATCCAATAGCGAAAATAACCCGGCGAAATGGATCCCTGGGCGCGGCGGTTCAAATAGAAATTGATCGGGATTAGCAAGGCCACGCCGAATACGAAGGGAATGAGTAAGCGCCTGGCTTTATCGGCCAGAAAAGAGCCCGCACCCCGTTTTTCAATGCTGGCCACGGCAAAGTGGCCGGAAATGTAGAACAACAAAGGCATCAGAAACAATTCGCTGGCAAAGACGAATATATCGAAGAGGATCCCCGTTTCCTGATCGGAAAAAAACCAGCGGTTTCGGGTGCGGGATCCATAGATGGAGGCGCAATGCCATATAAACACCAGAAAAATGATGGCATCGCGGAAATGATCCCACGAATGAATTCGCTGTGTGGTGTCTTGTTTCATGGAAACATTCATGATCGTTCCCAAGGACTCCAGATGGATGGCCTCCATGGAAAGCGCCGCGGGCCGGCGCCGTGGCGCGTGTTTGTTCGATTTTCGTGGGCGAAGATACCTTTTTCGGCGGGATACATCAAGGCGCGTTTCTCCCGCCGTCCGTTAGGCGTCTTTTTCGCGCGGCAATAAAGGCATCGAGCACAGCGATGCGCATTTTGGCGCCGGCGGGTTTGCCCGTGTAGCCGTCGAAGACACGTAGATCGATTTTTCCCCGGTGGCGGCAATAGTACACCCAAACCGCAAAATGATACAGCAGAACCGACTCGATGGTTTCGACGGCCGGTTTATTGGCCAGTCCGCGCTGTTGAAGGGTGTACTGCAGAAAACCTTTTCGGGCCAGTTCCGCTGCGCGCGCTTCGCCTAATGAGGGGGGGAAGCAATCTTCGTCGCACGCGAGGGGCGCCAAATCCCCGGCGCAATCGAGCAGGGAAAACGCGCCGGATATGGCCTCGACCGAAACCCATGCTGCGAAAGATCCTTTTTGCGAAACGGTTTGCAGGCGAATCGCGTAGGCAGGCATCCACAGACGCTCCAAAAACGGAAGAATGCGCGTCGAGGGGCGCCCCGGAACAGCCACATGCACTTCGGGGGCGAGCAAACCGAATGAATTGCGAAGCCGCGGACGGCGGATACGGTTCACCACCTGCTCTGCTTCGATGGGATGGGGGAGGCCGAGCGGAATCAATCGCGTCTCTTGTTCCGCGCCAGAAGAACGCGGCCGTAGATGATTGACGCAAAACCGATCGCCAACAATCCGGCGGCGCATACGATGTTCACGATGGCGGCGCGTATATTGGTTTGGGCGGCCCAATAGGTGCCCGCTACCACCGGAGTTCCCACGGCCACGATGAAAAGGCCCAAGGCGATATAGGTTTCGCCGTCGCGCTTTTCCATGCGAATATTGACGTTTTTATCCGAATCCGATGCCTTGATTTCGCTCATGCCGTAAATCCCATAAACCCGTGCTGCCACGTATGGAACGCCTGTGCGCACGTTGCGCACGCGAGTCCTTTAGCGGCCATGCCTTCATTGATAAAGCATACCACGGCAACCCCGCCCAATTACAGGAAAAAAGCGCCGGGCCGCCTTGGCTATTCGCCGGCGGCGTCTTTGAGAGATTCATCCTTGCGAAGAAGAAGAACGGCCTCGCGAATATGTTCATTCACGCCCATTTCCGCGGCTTTGCAGGCCCCATGGATCGCGTTCGCAATTCCCCGCGCGGACGACGCCCCGTGGCAAATGATCACGTTTCCGTTTACACCGAGCAGCGGCGCGCCGATATATTCGTTCGGATCCACGGTTTGCCTGAGTCGGCGAAAGGCCCGCATACTCAGTAAAGCGCCGAATTTGCTCAGCCAAGAGGAAGCGAGTTGTTCCTTGAGCAGACGCCCCATCAGCGATGCCACCGCTTCCGTGGTCTTCAGAAAAAGATTGCCGACGAACCCATCGCACACCACCACGTCCGCCGCTCCAAGGTACACGGCTTTCGGTTCGACGTTGCCGACGAAATTGACGTGCTGCGAGTGGCTGAGGATACGATGGACTGTTTTGGCAATTTCATTGCCCTTGGCCTGTTCTTCGCCGATATTCAAGAGGCCGACACGGGGATTTTTCACGCCCAGCACACGCTCGGAATAGACGATGCCCATTTCGGTGAATTCGCACAAATGCCGCGCCGTGCAATCCACGTTGGCGCCCAAATCGAGCACGAGGGCCGGGGTTTTCAGCGTTGGCAACGCCTGGCAAATCGCCGATCGCGCCACGCCGCGGATAGGCCCCAGCACCATGCGCGCGCCGATCATCACCGCGCCGGTATTGCCCGCGCTGACCACGCCGTCCACACGGCCTTCCTTGGCCAGGCGCATCGCCACCAGCAGTGACGAGTCGCGCTTCTGGCGCACGGCCTTGGCTGGGGTATCGGCCATGCCGATGACTTCCGAGGCGGGAACGATCGAGACCCGGTGCGGTTTTCGATAGGCCGCCAAGGCCGGCTTCAATTCATGCGCATCGCCCACCAGCAACACTTCCGTCCCCGTGGACATGCTGGCAATGACCGCGCCGTGCACTTCCACATAGGGCGCCCGATCGCACCCCATGGCATCCAAGGCTATTCGCATGGCGGATTCTCAGAAGGGTTCGGCTTGCGCGATCGCGCGGGCCGGTCGCCCTGGAATACAGTTGACGGAAACAAACAGACTCCGCGGTTACTCGGATTCGGTTCCGATGACGAGCCGATCCTTGTAATGGCCGCATTTCAGGCAAACGCGATGCGGCATGGTCTTTTCGCCGCAACTCGGACATTCGATGGCGTTGGACGGGGTCATGGCATGATGCGAGCGGCGCATGTTGCGCTTGGCTTTGCCCGTTCTTCTTTTTGGTACAGGCACGTTTTATTCCTCCGGACGATTGGGCTTCAGCTTCGGGTACAGACTGGCCAATCCCGCCAGGCCCTTGCGATCCAATTCTTCTGTTGTACGGCAAGCGCACTTGCCGTGGTTCCAATTCATTCCACAATGCGGACACAGACCCGCACAATCGGAACGGCACAACGCCTTTACGGGCGCCGCCAATACGACTTCTTCCCAGACTTCCGGTTTCAGGTCAATCTCGTTGCCCGTAAACCTATGGACTGTTTCGTCGCCAGCCCAATCATCCGCTTCCGTTACGGGCGCCGCCGGCGCCATGCCTTCGATATACGTCCAGCAAACCTCCGTACTGAACGAATGTTGGGCCTCTTCGAGGCACCGGTCGCATTTCAGGCAAAACACACCCGAAACCGAACCGCGAAAAAGATATTCGCCGCCGGCTTCCGTCAAAACGCCTGTTACCGAAACCGAACCCGACAACGGATCTTCCACGCCTTCCGGCTGAAGATCGGCCGTGTTCAACACGCAATGTACATTCGCCCCGGAAGGCGCTATCGCCGACAGCGGCAGTCTGAGCTGATTCACATCAACCGCCCTGAAGTCTGAAAGAAACGAGAGATAAATTAGCAAATCACCGGCGGCCCAGTCAAATTGGCAAGAAAATCAGGAGGCTGTATCCCTGATTTTCCAGGAAACGGTAGCGGGATGAAAACAGAATACCGGCCCGATCCGCACGCAAGATGTGGCTGGGTGCTTTTCATACCGCACGGGCGGCATTTCATTGGGAGGGCGCGCGTCCTCGCGCGCCGTTTCGAGTTGGCCTGCTAAATCAGGGGCCTTTGCGTAAATACCGGTCAACGAGGACACGAACCTTCTCGATACGTGCGGATGGTGGCCCCTTTCCGCATATTGTCATTGGCCGCTATCATGGCCCATAATGCGACAGGTAACACATTTTTTCTGTTTTGCGGACTACCCAACAGGTGTAGCAGGAGAATCGCCGGTGAAGAGAGTATGGTTTCATGTAATGGTGCTGGCGGCCGGCATTACCAGCGCGTTAGCGATGGCACAAGACAAAACCGGCGAAAAAGCGATCATCAAAAGCGTGCTTTTGGTGACCGGCCAGGATTATCCGGGGCACAAATGGCGGGAAACAGCGCCCGTTCTTGCCGAATTGTTACGGGCGGACGGGCGTTTGCGCGTAACCGTAACCGAAGATCCGAAATCGCTCGCATCGCCCGATCTCGGCCAATACGACGCTATCGTCCTGCATTTCATGAATTGGGAACAACCCGATCCGGGGCCGGATGCGCGCGCGAACCTCAAGCGGTTCGTCGAAAGCGGCAAGGGGCTGATGCTGGTCCATTTCGCATGCGGCGCGTTCCAGGAATGGCCGGAATTCAAGGAGTTGGCGGGGCGCGTCTGGGATCCCAAACTTCGCGGACACGACCCGTTCGGCACGTTCCGCGTGGACATCGTCAACACAACGCATCCCATTACAAAAGGGTTGGCCGCTTTCGACACGACGGACGAGTTGTACACGTGCCTGGCGGGCGACCGCCCCGTCGAGTTGCTGGCCACGGCTAAATCGAAGGTTGACGGCAAGGATTACCCCATGGCGTTTTCGTTCATGTATGGAAAAGGCCGCGTGTTTCATTGTCCGCTTGGACACGACGCGGGCGCTTTCCAAAATCGTGGCGCGGCCGAACTGATGCGGCGGGGATGCGCGTGGGCGGCAGGTCTGGAAACGTTCGACGGCAAAAAGGCAAAAACAAAATGACTGGGAGGAGACCATCATGATCGAACTGGGCATGCACACGGACAATTGGCGTCCATTGAGCGGCAGTTTCAGGCAAGCCGCCGAAACGGCCGTCAAGTACGGACTGAAACATCTCGAATTCGCGGCTATCCACGGCCAGTATTTCATCCAGGCAATGGGCTATGAACCCGGCATCTCGCTTCAGTCGAATCCGCGCGCGCTCAAACGGTACTGCGACGAGCGCGGGCTGAAAATCTCGCAGATTGACGGTTCCTATCCCCTGATGGGGCCGGACGGATCGACATTCGGCGTGCAGTATGTCCAGCAGTCAATCCGGTTCGCCGCCGAACTCGATTGTCCCATGGTGGACACGGTGGACGGCGCGTTCGAGATCGAAGGCTACACGCGCGAAGAAGTGTTCCGCATTACTTGCGACAACTACCGGCAAGTGCTGCCGTGGGCGGAAGACTACCGGATCGTGATCAACGTCGAACCGCACGGTCCGTACACAAACGATATTGATTTCATGCTCCGGCTCTTCAAGCATTTCGATTCCGAATGGCTGCGCTGCAACTTCGATACCGGCAACACCTTCATTGCGGGCCACAATCCGCTGGATTACCTGAAAGCGTTGCGCCCGTACGTCTCGCATTGCCACATCAAGGACGTGAGCGCCGGCCTGGCCGCGGCCGTGCGGGGCGAGGAAACCGGCATCGCGTGCAGTGAAGTGCCCATTGGCGGCGGCGTCAACGCCGACAACATCAGGAACTGCCTCGCCTATCTCAAGGAAACGAATTGGGACGGCGTCGTGTCGCTCGAATGTTACGGAGCGGACGACAACATCCGGCAAAGTGTCGAGTTCCTCCGCCCGATCGTATGACGGAGGGGTTGATTGCAATAGACGGCGTGTCTACAATGCGCGCTTGAACGGACATGGATTGGACGGAGCCAGATACGGGAGGATTCAACATGCGAGACACGGGGATTTCACGACGGTATTTTCTGATGGGAACGACATTGGCCGCGGGAAGTCTCGCCGCCGGTTCGGCGACAGCCACGCCTCGGCAACAGCAGCGCAAGGTTTCGCCGAACGAGAAACTCAATATCGCCGGGATCGGCATCGGCGGCATGGGCGGCGTTGACTTGGACAATCTCAAGAGCGAGAACATCGTCGCGCTGTGCGACGTGGACGACGCGCATGCCGCGAAAGTCTACGAGCGCTATCCCAACGCCAAGCGATACCGCGATTTCCGCGTCATGCTCGAAAAGGAAAAGGATATTGACGCGGTGACCATCGCCACGCCGGATCATCTGCACGCGGTGATTTCGATGGCTGCGATCCAACTGGGCAAGCACGTGTACTGCCAGAAACCGCTGACCCATTCGGTGTACGAGGCGCGCATGGTGGCCAAGGCAGCCCGCGAGGCGAAGGTTGCGACGCAGATGGGCAACCAGGGCCAGGCTTCCGAGGAAGCCCGAATCCTTTACGAACTGATTCATGGCGGGGCCATCGGCGCGGTGCGTGAGATCCACGGATGGTGCAACCGGAATCCTTCCATCTCGCCGCGCGGCATGGCGCGCCCCGCGGGTTCCTCGCCCGTGCCCGACACCCTCGACTGGGATCTGTGGCTAGGTCCTGCCCCGTTCCGCCCCTATGTCGAGCACGCCTACAATCCATTCGTATGGCGCGGCTGGTGGGACTTTGGCACAGGCGTCCTGGGCGACATTGGCTGCCACAATTTCTCCGCGATCTTCAAAGCGTTGAAATTGGGTCCGCCCACATGCGTCGAAGCCACCTCGACGGCCGCGCAGTGCCCGCCGGAAGTCAACAATGAAAGCGCGCCGACCGCTTCCATCGTCCGTTTCGAATTTCCGGCGCTGGGGGATCGCCCCGCCGTGACGCTGACGTGGTGGGATGGCGGCCTGATGCCGTGGCGTCCGGAGGAATTGGAGCCTGAACGGCAGATGGGCGGCGGCGACGGAATGCTCTACATCGGCGACAAGGGCAAAATCCTCAATCACCGCCTAATCCCCGAAACGCGCATGAAGGAATACGGCGCTCCGCCTAAAATCCTTCCGCGTTCGCCAGGCCATTATCAGGAATGGATCAATGCATGCAAGGGCGGTGATCCGGCCGGATCGAACTTCGATTTTGCGGGTCCGCTAACGGAAGCCGTCCTGCTTGGCAACATCGCCATTCGCACCGGGAAGAAGATCTATTGGGACAGTGAGAGCATGACGGTGACCAACGTGCCCGAAGCCAACGCACTGATCAATCCGCCCTATCGGGAGGGTTGGTCGCTCGGCGTATGACGGGATTGGCGTAAATTCGGACGAAACGGAGAATGGGAATAAACCGATGGGCCATTTTTCTTGGATAGACGGCAGTATTGTGGGCGTGTACCTGCTGCTGACGATGGCGGCGGGGATTGCGGTCCGGAAATACGTCGGTAAGGTCGAGCATTTTCTGATTGCCGGACATCAGATGGATTTGTACCTCGGCATTGCGTCGCTTGCGGCCACGGAATTCGGCATTGTCACCTGCATGTATGCGGCCCAGAACGGGTACGACAAGGGTTTCGCGGGCGCGACGCCCGGCATTCTCTACGCGGCGGCCATGCTGTTCGTCGGACTGACCGGGTTTTGCGTCAAGCCGTTACGCGACGCGGGGGTCATGACCATTCCGGAACTGTTCGACAAGCGTTTCGGATCGCGCGTACGCTGGCTGAGCGGCGTGGTTATCGTACTGGGTGGACTTTTGAACATGGGCGTGTTCCTGCGGACGGGCGGCGAGTTTCTGGTCACGGTCTGCGGACTGCACGTGGGCTACCTCGAAATAACGATGACGTTGCTGCTGGTCATGGTCGCCGTATACACGATTCTGGGCGGGTTGTTGTCGGTGCTGGTCACGGACTTCCTCCAGTTCATCGTCATGAGTATCGGACTGATTGCGGTTACCGTGCTGTTATTGGTGAATGTGGGCTGGGGCGCGATGGTGAAAGCCGTGGAGACAAATTACGGCGCGGGCGGCTTCAATCCCTTCGTCAACGAAACGATGGGCTGGCCCTATGTCGTCTTCAATCTGATGTTGAATCTCGCGGCGGTCATGACGTGGCAGACGACGATCCAGCGTCTACTCGCCGCCAAGGACACCAAGACCGGCCAGCAGGTCTACACGCGCACGAGTTTCTTCTTTATCTGCCGGTTCCTGATACCGGGAATTTGGGGCGTGGCCGCCCTTGCGACGATTCCGGCGGCGGCCCTGAACGGTAACACCCTTCAGGCCATGCCGATGCTGCTGGCCACGGTGGTGCCCGTTGGGCTGATGGGACTGGTCGTGGCCGCGATGCTCGCCGCCGACATGTCCACCGATTCGGCGTACATGCTCACGTGGAGCAGCGTGATTTACAACGACATTCTGGGGCCGTTCCGCAAGTCGAAATGGTCCGAAAAACGCGGCCTGCTGTGGAACCGCTGCATCGTGGCGTGCATCGGCGTGTTCCTGCTCATCTATGGCCTGTGGTATCCGCTGAAAGGCGACCTGTGGACCTATCTCGGCGTGACGGGGACGATCTACCTTTCGAGCATGTCCACGCTCCTTATCGCATGTTGTTACTGGAAGCGCGCGAACAATTGGGGCGCGACCGCGGCCATCATCTTCGGCGCGGCGATTCCCGTTGGATTTCTCGTCATCGAACAGGTGCCAGCCACGGCGCCTATCGCCAAGGCCATCGGCCCGTATTATTCGGGCATCGCGACGTATCTCATCGCGGGCGCAGCGATGGTTGTAGGATCGTTGTTGAAACCGAAATCGTATCGTACCGAAAGGCAGGCAAGCTGACATGAACACGATTCACTGGTTCTGGGCCGGATTGACCGGCGCCGCGCTGCTATGGTATTCGACGGTCACCGTGTACGTCGCGATAAAGGGCGCGGTTAATATTCGGGACATGCTTGCACGGCTCTCGAAGGACAATGAGGACGGGTGACACCCTCGGAATTGTTCCGGCCATGACCTCTTCGCTTTTCCATCCACCGCATTCACGATGGCTATGTCGCACGGCGATCTTCGCTTCCCTCTTGTTCCTCGCGGCCGGGGCGTTTGCCGCGGATGAAAAAAACACGGAACTTGTCTGCATCCGCAACCGTCCGTTGGTTTCTGTTTCGTTGAACAAGATCGATCCCTACTACATGCTTCTGGATTTTTCCATTCCACAAACGATTCTTTCCTGTGAAGTTGCGGAATACCTTGGACTTGAAACAATACCCGGTCTTTCCCCGGAAATTCGTAAAACCCGGCTCGATTCCTTTCGCTGCGGCAATCGTCCTTCCGTTTCCAGCGCTTGTGTCGTGATGGATCTCGCGCCGCTGTGCGGTCTGCTGGGAGCGACCGTGGCCGGCATCGTCAACCCGCGCGTGTTCGGTCCGGAAATAGTGCTCGATATCGGGCACGGCGGATTCGTGGCGCGCGGGGCGGCGGATGCGGCCTTACACGACGAGAAGGACCCGCGGACAGTCAAGATGTCCGTGACGGGCGACCTCCCCACCGTGCCCGCGCTGCTGAACGGCGCCATGCAGCGATCCTGCGTGCTCGATACGACCTTCGGCGGGACGGTGGCCGTGTCGGAGGCATTGTTGGCCGAACTGGGCATCGCGCTGGACGCCGCGCCCAAACTGGTGGTTCGAACCCTGCCCGGCGCTGTGAACGATCCCGTCGGGCGAGTCCAAGTGCGCCTCAAGAGCGTACGCGTGGGCGCCGTCGAAATCCGCAATCCGCTGTGCGCCGTCGAACCCGGCAACCAACCGCCTTGTCTCGGAATCGGTTTTCTAAGGCATTTTCGAGCAATACTCAATTTCGACCAAGGACTTGTCCGTTTGGAAACAGACGCGGCCTCACCTCCATGCGACGCGCCGGTCATCGGCTGCGGGTTGGTGTTGGCCGCTTTCCGGGATGATTTTTGGACCGTGTGGATTGCCCTGAATTCGCCCGCTGACCGTGCCGGTATACCTCCGGACTCCGTGCTTTTAGCCGTCAATGGCAAGGACATGAAAGGGGCTTCCCATGCCGAAGCGTTCGCCTCCCTGCCGTCTGAAGAAGGCCAGGAGGCGGAAATTACCGTTTCCCATGGCGAAGAAGTCCGAACGGTTTCTCTGAAGGCGGAAACGCTGCTGTAAACGCCGGCTAGCATGGGGTATAATCCATCATTTGGCATGGCAACTATGTTCTGAGCAACGTTGAAAATGTTGCGCTACTAGGAGGAAAAAAGGCGTGAACCCGGATTCGGCCGTCAAGATGGGTGTCTCTGACTTATTCAACGGACGTTGTGGACTTGGTGGACGCTCCATGGAAAGCGACAGGTTCTCTAATCCAATTCATTTACAAGGCGTGCGGCGCCCGCCGCTTGCGCGCAGGAATCAAGTCTCGATTGCCGCATCCAAAGTGAAAACCGGTATGTGCATGGCAGGCGTGACGATCTTAGCCGTTTTATTAGCCTTTGGCGCCGGAGCGGCTCCCGTCAAGTCCACCCCGGGAAAATCGGCGGCCAAGAAGACCGCTCCCGCCAAAGCAAAACCCAAACTCGACGCAAATGGGATGACCGAAGAGGACGCGAAATTGTGGGCTTTGCGTGACCACTACCGGTTTGGTTCGGACAATGGGCAAATCTATTATGCGGTCGAAAACGCGGAGTGGACCCTGGACATGCCGGGCGCGGGCCATGTCATCGAAAACGCGGGATTCCGCATCGTTTTTGCCGATGGTTCCACTTGGAATGGGCAGACATTGGGCAAGGCCGAAAGCCTGCGTGAAAGTTTTTCCGATGATTGGGGCCATGGCACGGTCTTTACCAGCCAGTTTCCGGCGAAAGACGGCCTGGTCGTGCGCCACAGCATGTCCATTTATAAGGACCGTCCCTTTATCCTGGTGCGCCTTGCCTTGGGTAATACCGGAGACAACCCCGTCGAAATCAAAAGCCTGGCGCCCGCCGTACTGGGGCCGGCCGGCATCGGAAAACTCAGTGCGGAGACGAAAGTCGCCGCACGGCGTATCCGAATCTCCGGCGGATATGCCGTTTTTGACAAATCCGCGCCTTCCGTTTTGAATATCTTTGAGGATCCGGCCCGGAAGTTCTGTCTTTCGTTCGGCGTGGTGCCGGGCGGCATTGCCGAATCGAACGCTGAAGTGTCCCGTGGCGCGGACGGCTGGCAGGGCGAGGTGGTCTGCGTCTACTCTCCCTCCATTCGCCTTGAATCCGGCCAGAAACTGTCCAGCGATCCCGTCTGGCTGACCTATCGTACGGCAAGTCCGGCCGAGGTTGACCAAAACTATGCTTGGGTGGCCAGCCGCATGCCCCATGCGGAAATGCACAAGGAACTTCCCCGCGCATGGATTTCCGCGGAAAAGGGCGATCCCGAATCCAAACTCATCGAAACGGTCAAAGCGTGGGGCGGCTCCGGCGTGAAATACGCATTGGTTCCCGAACACTGGGAAGGACGCCCCGGTTCCATGGAAGGATGCACACCCGCCTATCCCAAAGACATGTCCAAAACGGCTAAAGCATTGGCCGGGCTCGGCATGCAGCCGGGACTCACGCTCGATCCGCTCATGACCGCCGGCGGCAGCGATGATTGGGCTTTCACGGCATCCGATGGCGTTCGATGGATCAATCTGTCGCATCCGGATGGCCGGAAACACGCGGTTGGCCGCCTGAAAAAGGCCGTGGCGTGGGGGTATCGTTTTTTTGCCGTGCCGCCGTCGAATATTCCCGATGAGGCGCTCAGGCGATTCAACCTGACCCGCGCCCAAGCCGCCGCATTGGCCATGCAGATCATGCAGGAAGCGGCTGAAGGGCATCCCGTCGCGGCCTCTTCCGCCTGCGCCCTTCCCGCAGCCCTCGATGCGTGGCTCGAAGCCGCCGCCGCCACGGGACGCATGACCGAGTTTGGCGTCTCGCCGGGCGCGGTGCGCTTGGTATCCAGTGACGGCACGCCCGTCGAAGATGCGCTGGCCGCCGCTTTGGTCCTGTTTTCAAGCCCTATCGAATGCACTGGAAAACCATCGCAGGGCGTCATCAAAGCATTGTCACAGGCCGTTGAAACGGGACGTGTGTACGCCCGCCCCGTTGACGCTTCGCAGACGGGCCCCAAACTTTGGATGACGGCGATCGCCGGTGCACAGGAAGGCGTCGAAACTCATTCCGTCATTGCCTTTCCCGGCGCGCCGGCATGGAAACTGGCCGATCTCCTTCTCGAAAAAACAGACGAAAAGATGGTCTGGCATGCCACGGATGGGAAAGACGAAGACCCCGGCAATGCCATTTCCAATGGAAACGATCTAACGGTTTACGGAGTATCCGCCAAACCGGGGTATCCCGCGTTGCTGGGCGCTTCCGCCGGCCCGTGTCTGCTTTTCGACGACCTCAAACAGGTGGCATGGAAAGACGATAAAAACATTTTAACCGCCCTGTTTGAAGGAAAAAACAAGGTCAAAGCCACCGCGTATATCGAAATTCCGGAAGGTTACACGCTCAAGTCCGGCAAAGTCGGCGAAACGCCCGTTGCAAGGAAAAACACCGGTTCCCGGCTGGCTCTTCCCATTGAGCCGGGCCGCCCAACCCGCATCGAACTGGAATTCTCAAAAAAATAGCGAATCCATTCCCTCTTTGATGAGGGTTCGGCGTGAACGGCCATAGGATTGGCGCATGCGAGTGTTACTAAATGCATTGCAGGCGGGCAACCGCAGTGGCACGGGTCGTTATGTGTCGGAACTGGCGCGCCGGCTTCCGGGCCATGCAAAGGATGTCGAACTTCGCGTGCTGTGGCCCCGGCATGTGCCGTTGCCGCCGGCCAGTCTGCCGGACTTTTTCGATCTAGCCGGGGCGGGCAATCCGCTGGCGCGTGTGTATGCGGATCAGGCCCTTGTACATGCGCATGCGCGGCGGTTCGCCGCGGATCTTGTTCACTATCCCGCCAATATAGGCCCTTTTTGGCCGTCAGGCAGGACCGTGTTGACCATTCACGACCTGACGTATTTCCGCCATCCCGAATGGTTTCGCCGCAACCGCGCCGCCTATTACCGGCTTGCCACGCGATGGAGCGTCCGCCACGCGAATATGATCATCGCGGATTCACAAGCGACCGCCGCCGATTGCCGCGCCTTTCTGGGCTTGGCAGAAGATCATACCGTGGTCGTGCCATTGGGGGTCGGTGACGAGTTTTATCCCGTTTCGCCCGAGCAACAGGCCGCGGCGCGGACATGGTACCGCCTGCCGGAACAGTTCATTCTCTATGCCGGCACGATCGAACCTCGCAAGAATCTGGCGCGCCTGATTGCCGCGTGGGATCGCATTGCGGATACCTGTCCATACGACCTTGTCTTGGCCGGCCGCGACGGCTGGAAAACCGGCCCGATCCGTGAGGCCGCCGCCGCGTCGATCCATGCCGGGCGGATTCATTTTCCGGGCTTTATCGCGGACGACGACTTGCCCGCGATCTATTCGGCTGCCCGTGTGTTTGCCTGGCCAAGCCTTTTTGAAGGATTCGGCTTGCCGCCGCTCGAAGCCATGGCCTGCGGAACGCCCATTGTCGTGTCGAATCGTTCAAGTCTTCCCGAAGTTGTGGGGGATGCGGGGGTATTGGTTGATCCGGAAGAAGTCGAGGCCTTGTCCAGCGCCTTGTATGATACCGCCACCGATGAATCGCTCAGGAGCCGCCTGATTGTGGCCGGACAAGCCCGCACGCGTTTGTTCACATGGGATCGAACCGCCGAAATGACTTTGAACATCTATCGGGAACAAATGAAATGAAACGGCGGCGCCTATCCGAAGGCGTGGCGCTTCAAGGAGTCCAGCGATTATGTGTTTTCAAAAGATGATGGCGCTTGGGTTTGCGGCCTTTGTTTTCGGAGCCGCCCTTGCCCGGGAAGCGGACATTTCCGTGGACCCCGTTACCCGCTGCGTCCACATCGCGTATGCGGTTCCCGCGGATGCGCCGGACGCGGCCTCCATCGTTTGTACATGGTCGCCCCCGGATTCCAATGAATGGCGGTCCGCCAAAGTGATGCCGCTTTTGTCCGAAACGGGGCTTGAATTGGTTTCGGGCGAAGAATGGAAGGAATGGATGCAGGGCCGGATCGTCGAACGGCGCGCGGCGGGGCTTCGGCGTACCCTCGTGTTCCATCCCTATCCGGATGCGCAGATAGACGGAAAGGTGAATGTTGACCTGCGGATTGTTATGGATGGGGCGAATCCGAAAGAACTGTTGCGATCGCGGATCCTTGTGGACAATTCGGACGTGGTCTACATGGAAGACTGGACGGGTGTTTTGCAGAAAGATTTCATAGTCGCCGACGGAACGCGTCCCGAAGGCCAGTGGGCTTATTGCGCGCCGGAAAAAGCCGATAGCGCTATTTCGGGGGGGCTGGCGTTGTACGGCGCTTCGCCATCCGGCGCGCCATTGCCGCAACTGTCGTTCATGCCGGGGTTGAAAGGGCATTACGCGATTTTCGTGTGCACACCGGCGTCCTGTGGTATGAAGGTGCGCCTGACGGGCGACGAACGGTACGATTCGCTGGCGTCGCGTTTTCCTTCCGAGGAAATTCTGTGGCGATGGGCCCGCATGGACCATCAGGGGATCGTCTTGCGGCAGCCGCATCACTATACGGGCTACACGCCCGGCGCAATGGATTACATCAAGTTTGTGCCGCTAACCGACGAACTCGCCGCGAAAATGGAAGAGCCGTATGACGGCGCCGCGGACAAGCGAATCGCCGGGTACTGGGAACCGTATTCGTGGGCGTTCGTGGAGGATATTCGCGACAATCTGCAACACCGCGAACCGCTTCTGGCCTACCGACAGGCGGGCATACTCCTCGTGGATACGCAACTTGGGCGTTTCGGCATGAAATCCGTCTACGAAACCGATTTGACGGACCGTTTGATCTACTCGACCATAGGCGATCCCATCGGCGAGGTGTCGCAACCCCGAACCGACAATGTCGGACGCATGCAGCAGTTTACGACAACCGTCGCAACGGAAGTCCGCTATGCGCGCGATCTGGGCCTGCAATGGTACGCCAACTTCGGCGCCAGCAACTGCTATCCCGGTTCGCCGCTGCAAGGGGATTTTTCGAAAAACCATCCGGAATGGATGCGAGGATCCGCCTTGCGATTCGAAGTTCCGGAGGTGCGCGACTATGCCCTATCGCTCTATCGCGAGTCGCTCGAACTGGGCGCCATGGGCGTTTCGATAGATTTTTGCCGGTATCCGGAAACCATTGACACCGTTGAAACGTGCAACAGGTTTCTTCAGGCGCTCCACGCGATCACGGAGGAATTCGGGCAGTCGCGCGGCGTGCATGTTCCGGTATTGGTGCGTTTTCCAGGGGCCGGCGTGCGGCGAAGCGAATTGTTCGACTACCGCACTTGGATGCGTCCGCCGGATGGCGCCGCGCCATGGGTGGATTACCTGTGTCCAAGCAATATACAGGGCAAGCAACTCGATATTGACGCAGTCCCCTATCTGGCCGCCGCCGAGGGAACCCCATGCCAAGTGTTGCCGTGCATTGATGGTCTGGGGTGGGGCCTTCCGATGCCGGGGCCGTTTCTCTGGCGTGCAATGCGCTTATATGAAGCGGGCGCGCCGGGGTTATACATTTATCAGGCGGATGCGCGCGTCATGGGTGCGCCCATGCACCAGCGGACGATGCGTCTGTTGTCGAATTCAGGCGCGATCCGGCGTTGGTGGGATGAGGATGCCCGCCTGCGTTCCGTGCGCAGCAAACGCATTTCCATTACGTCCCCTTCCGAACTTCCCGGTTATCATGGATGGGAGCGCCTGCGTATATGGGTGGACGGGACGCCGTTGGGCGAAATGGAGGCCTGGCTCGACGGCGAACTCGTGAATCGTATGCCGGGGCCGCCGTATATGCTCGGAACCGAAGAAGACGCTTCGGATAACGTGATTCCTCCCGGCGATCACAGGCTCAAAATCCGCGTCAAAGACGGTGAAGGCTGGCTCGAACAGGAATTTGCCATCCGTGGCGCATAGTCCGAAAATCGGAATGGTTGGCCTGTATATGCGATTGATCGGGCCGAAAAGGTAAAATGCGCCGTTTGGAGAAGTCCGGGCAGGCTTTGATGATATCGGAAACGAAAAAAATCCGCGCGCCCGAACGGGATATCGGCGCACGCGCCGCGTGGATATGGCTTGCACTGATTATCGCGGCCGGCGCCGCGTTGCGTCTGAGCCGTATCGGGGCCGAATCGGTGGATCACGAGGAATACATCAGCCTGTGCCATCTCGACGCGCCCAGTCTGCTGGCCTTCCTCAAACTGGTCAAGTGGCATTATCCCTATTCGGCCCCGTTTTCATTTGCGTTCGAGTATCTGTGGTCGCGGGCCGTGGGCGCGTCGCCGGCGCAAGTCAGGCTGCTTTACGTTCTTGTGGGGACATTGACGATTCCCGCGTTGTATGCGCTGGGAATTGAATTCTATCGCGGTTCGGCCCTTGCGCGGCGCGCGGGGATAGTCGCGGCGATGTGCGCGGCCTTCTCTCCGGTATATGTTTTCCACTCCCAGGAAGCGCGGCAATATGCCTTCCTCGCGTTTCTGGGATTGTGCTCGATGTATTCCTTCCTTCGGGGCATGCGCGATACGGGAGGAAAATGGTGGCTAATCAACGGCATCGCGAATCTTTGTCTGCTCTGGACCCATTTATTCGGGGTGTTGTTGCTTTTTACGGAAGGACTTTTTCTGTTGTGCTGCGCGCGAGGACATGTCCGGCGTCTGGCGGCATGGACCATGGCGCATGTCCTGCTGCTTGTGCCGCTGGCGTTGTGGGTGATGACGATAGACGTTCCCCGGGGCGACAACATTCATGCATTCTATGGAAAGCCGTCCTGGCAGCAATGGCTGTGGGATATCGTGGCGGACGATGCCGTCTATTTGTTGCGGATTTATCCGCCGGTTTCGCCGAACGCATGGCAGGGTCCGTTTGCGCCGTGGCGGGAGGCTATCGCCGGCCTTCGCCCATGGTTTGGCGGGCTTCTGGCGATTTCTTTTTGCGTGGCGATGGCCTGGGTGTTATGGAAAGCCCTGCGCGGGCGTTTTCCCGGGCGGCGCGACTGGTTTTTCCTGCTGGCTTGGCCGATTATTCCCGTGACGGCTTTGGTGGCGTTGTCATATCTCTGGCAACCCTGTTATAGCAACCGCTATACGGTTTACGGTTCGATTGCGCTTTATGTTGCGTTGGGCGGTATGCTGGCCTCGATTCCGAACGCGGCGATACGGCGCGCTCACGTCGCGGGAATCGCCCTGCTCTATGCCTACCAGTTGTCGCTGAGCGTTCCCGGCCCCACCCGAACGGATTGGCGGGGCGTCATCGCCCACGTCAAAGCCACGGGACAGCCGGACGACTTGATCCTGGTTGAGGATCCGTTCTGGCCGGCCGAATTTATTTTCAACTATCCGGACGTGCCCAATCCGGTAAGTGACGCTTATTCCCGCGATCAATTATGCACGGAGGCCCGGTTCTTCCTGGAACAATCCGGCCATAATGGCGTGTGGATTCTCCTGGTTGATATCAACTTGCGGGGAGGCGGCGACCTCGAACGGCGATTGCAGGAGTATCGTCTTCAATACACCGCGCACGATTTTCCCGGCGAGCGGCGCGTCATTGCCTATCGTATAACACGATCTGATCAATCCGCGCCGCCTGTTGCCGCGGCCCTCTTTCCCTCCCTGCCGATGGAGGCCGTTGTCCGGGCCATTTCCCAAAATGCCTATCATCCGGCTCTGAAAACCTATCGGGAATCGGTTCGGTATATCTCTGATTTCTCTGGCGGCGCGGCCATCCGTCTGGCGATAGCCCTCGCCCTGCACGCCCCCGACGAGACCGCGGCCGCCGCGCTGCATCGGGCGGTTCATCTCAATCCGGATTATGCCGTATCTCTTGCGGAATTATGCGCCGGCATCGCTCCCGATGCTTTGGCCGGTGAGGCGTGGTTGGCCGCGAATGCCATTGCCCGGCGACAGTTCGGCGAAGCGGCGATACGGGCGCGGGCCGCAGCGGATTCCTCGCCGGCGGATCCGTTGCCATGCTGGCTGTTGTGGCGCGCGTTGTCGAATGGGAATGATATGGATGGCGCCCTCGAAGCCATTCGCCAGGCATATCAACGCGCCGCCGAACTGCCCCCGGCATGGAGTCCGTTATTTGGTCCCGTATGCGGCGCCATGAGCCAAGCCCAGAGCCGCCCCGTGATCGAATCGTTGCAAAATGCGGGACTGCCGATTCCGCGTGAATTGATGGATCGCTACCACTTGTTGCCGGTGGAAACAGAATAAGACAGCGTTATTTCCTCTCCGAAGGGATCATTCGGCGGTCGATTCGGTAGACGAAGGCAAGGACTTCCGCGACGGCGCGGTAGAGCGATTCGGGAATGGGCGCTTCCAGGTCGAGTTTGGACAATGCGGCTACGAGTCCGGGATCTTCATGGACATGAATGCCGTTGGCCCGGGCCACTTCGATAATGCGTTCTGCAACAATCCCAGCGCCTTTTGCGACGATACGCGGGGCGGCATCCCGTTGTTCGTCATAGCGAAGGGCCACGGCGCGGGGCCGGTTTTTTCCGCGATCCGTGTTCATGCGATTACCTGAAGACCGGCATGGCGGCGAAACAACATGGCCGTTTCATGTAACCGGTCGCCGTCCCATTCGGCGACCTGAATCGTAGCCCGGCTGTATCCCGCCTTTTCGATCGCGGTCCTCAATTCATTCGCAGCATCGTTCAGGGCCTTGATCACGGTCTCTTCGGTTGCCTGGATGCGGCAATGACATTCCCCGCCGCCGGCATGGAGGAGTACCCATAGATTGCCGAGCCGGGTTGTCGTCAAATCGAGGGCCACCGTTGCATAATTGGAATGCGCCGCGGCGTTTGTCCGGCGTCCATTCGTAAAAAAATGCACGAGCCCGTTTTGAATGATTCCTCCGGGCGCAAAAGGGATTTCCGCCACCCAATACGGCATTTCGGAGCCGCGCAAATTCTGAAACTGATTTCCCGTCAGGCGATCCAGGATGCGGACGATGGCTTCGTCGAAACCGGTTCGGTTGCCTTGCGTTTGAAGATAAGAAGTCAACGTCCCGTCATTTCGTATGTGGGCGATCGCGGCGCGTATATCCGTCCGTGGCAGTTCCGCCAATCGGTTGGTTTCTCCCCCGGTCAATGCCCGTGCCAGGCGCGCCTCCGTAGGCGCGCCGGTTTCGCTCAGCCATTGCCGTAAAACGGACTCAAATGATTCCGGTTCCGACGCCACAAGCCGGTTGATCCAAGCGGCCGCGGCCCGTGTTTCGGCGCGTAACGGAACGCCGGACCGAAGCGCGTCTTCGATTTGGGTGGCGATTTGGCGCAGATCCCCGCCCAGTTGGGATTTCACGATAAAAAACGAAAGCGCCGTACGCGCGATTTCCACGGATGGCGGCAGCGAGGACGGAAGCAATAAGGCCGCGTTTTCGGGCCATTTCATCGTTCCAAGGGCATGAAACAGCGCCTCAGCCATGCCGGCGGCTGCGCCCATGGCCGGTAAGGAAGCAGGAGGCGGATCGGCGGGCGTTTGCGGCGTGATTCGGAATTGAAACGATTGGCCGTCCGGATTGCGGGCGAGAACCTCGGCCGTTACCGCTTGTCCCGAAACGAGACCGCTTTGCGAAGGCACTGGCACGCGCAACTGCCCCGCAATCAGAAAAAGCCCTTCATCGGACGCCTGAATGACACCCTGTAAGACGTGGCCTGTCTGAAGTTGAAAAACCGCTTCTGCCGGCGGGGGCATGCCCGCCGCGGGCAAGTGCATACCGGATATCAGCATAATCCATTTATCGGCATCGGGCCGTTATTTCCGAATGCGGGCCGTTCGCGGTCGTCACCCGGCATCCCCGTCTTCCGGTTTGGGGCGTTTTTCTCGCAAGGTCAGCATGAGCCGCACCTCTCCCTTGCCGACACCGAGTTCCTGGGCGATTTGCGCGACACTCATACCGGCATCATAGTATTCATGGACCCGCGCGCGAAGCGCCTCCGTTTTCCGGCGGCCGTTGCCGGTTTCGGATTCCTCCGTGATGTTCAGCAAGGCGCGGAACGCGGCGCGCGCCCGTTCCGGATCGCGTGGTGATTCGGGTGCTTCCCGGGGCGCTTCGCAGATGTCTTCGCTTTCCGTATTGTCGGGCGGTGCGTCAAACGCCGTCCAGCCTTCCAGCAGGCTTGACAGGGGTGCGCTTTCGTCCGGTGTGGCGATAATCTGAAACAGGGGCGTCTCCTCCGATTTGATCGCCCCAGCCGGCGCGGCGGGAATGTCCAGCCCGCGATGGATGGCCGCCATGCGCTTTTCCGCGCGGTCAATCTGCTGCGCCAAACGTACTTGTGCCTTGGCCAGTTTGTCCGCTGCCTCGACGACATCCTGCAAGACCTCGCGGATCATGGCCGCTTTCTGTTCGACATTTTTATTGAAATCACGCGCAAGCGTTTTCTGATCGTGCAGAACGCTTCGCATGGCCTGGAACAGAATGGCGATTTCGGTAAGATTTGAAACCGTATCGGCGCGAACGGTCTTTTTCATGCCGGCCAGGCGGAAATAGAGACCGGCCAGCAGGGCGAAGACAATAACGACTGCCACGCATCCCGCAAACATGAAAAAGTCACTCAGATAAGCCAAGTTGCCTGGCATATCCACCTCCGAAACGAAACCGGCGCCCATTGATGAAACACAGGGGCCAAAGCGGCCCAACAGCAATGCCTCAATCAAGGGTATACTTTCCTTGTTCGCCGGTTCTACGCTTTGCGCGCAGAAACGGCGAACAAAGGACTAAATGGTCACGTCGAGAACATGATCCTCGCCATCCGGCGCGGATTTCATCTTGGGCCGATCCATTTCCTCCTTGTCGCGACCGTGCCGGCGCCGGCCCCTATACGGATTGTGACGCCGCAAATCGCTGTCCACGTCATCGGCCTTGGCATGGGTTTGTTGCACCTCGGTTTCCGTGGCCACTTGCTGTTCCTGGGTTTCGATGGCTGTCCGCTGCTGCGCCGCCAGCGACACGCGGTCCACGATTTGCTGCACTCGCTGTGCCTGGGTAATCTGCGCAAGTCCGGTCTGCGTATCAATGGGTTGCGGCATCACGCGCCTCCCTGCATGACCTTCCGAAGTTGTTTCATCGCGGCGCCGTGAATCTGGCACACGCGCGATTCCGACACATTTAGAACCAGGCCGATTTCCTTCAATGTCAGTTCCTGATAATAATACAAATTCAATACCCGTTGCATTTGATCGGGAAGTTGCAGGATGGCCGCCACCAGCCGCTCTTGGCGTTCCTGTTCGAGAAGCGCCTGTTCGGGATTTGCCGTCGCAGGCCCGGGCGTAATCTCGCCCTTGCGGGTCTCGTCGCGTTCTTCCGATGGAATATAGTCGTCCAACGAAAGCACGTGCGCCGTCTGGACCTGATTCATTGTTTCCTCGACCATGTCCGTTTCAACGCCCAATTCCGCCGCAATATCGTCCAGGGAGGGTTCAATTCCCTTTTCATGCCGCAATTTTTCCCTTGCAGACCCGATCTTGCGCGCCATGGTTCGCAGGGATCGCGGCGCCCAGTCCAGGGAACGGATCTGATCGATTATCGCGCCTCTGACACGGATGGATGCATAGGTCGAAAACTTGATGTCCTGCCGATGGTCGAACTTGTCCACCGCGTCCAGCAATCCGAGCATGCCCCATCCGATGAGGTCATTCATTTCGATATTGGCGGGAACGTGAATCGCCATCCGTCCGGCAATATACTTGACAATTCGGACGTAATAGAGCGCCAATCGCTCGCGAGCCGACTCGTCGCCGAATTCCTTGAAGCGGACCCACAGCGCTTTTTCGTCCGGAAGATTCAATGCAGACTCTCGATGCGTTCTTTCGTGCTGACGATTTCGGTTATCCGGAGTCCGAACTTTTCGTCCACCACCACGACGTCGCCCCGTGCTATCAACTTGTCATTGACCAGCAGTTCGACGGGTTCATCCACAAGCCGCCCGACCTGGATAATCGAACCCGGACCCAGCGAAAGAATCTCGCCGATGGGCATTTCGATGCGGCCGAGCCGGGCTGTTGCGACCATCCGAATATCCAAAACCATGTCCAGATTCGGGGGAAGTTCTCGCCGGACCGGTTCCGCGGCGGCGTTGGGCGCGGTGGCCGGCTCTTCTTCTTCCTCAAGTCCGCTGAGGATATCCTGCATTTCTTCTTTCGAGATTTCGGCGGCCACGGGGGAATGGCGCGCGTTTTCACCTGCGCCTGTCAATTTCATGGAAAAAGCAATCACTCCATAGCCTTCTACCCCATTAGTGGAAAAAGAAAAACGCGCTCCCGTGACAATTCCTTCAAAAGACGCAACAGCTTCGGCCGTCGAGGACGGATCCAGTGTTTCGACAGAAACCGATTCGGGCGGCACGATGTTTTGGTTGAGTGTTTCCATGAGATGGGCCAAACCGCCGCCCAGACAGGACTCGGCCACCTCGCGCAAGGCGGCGATATCGTCCGCATCCAGTGCGGCCTTTTTCACCGGCTGATTGCCCACGGCGCGCGCCGCCATCCACGCCGCGTCTTCCGCCGTGAGGAACAGGGCCACGCCGCCGCCGGTTTGGACACGAGCGCGAAACATCACCGGCGTTTGTCCAATGATCGCTTCCATCGCGGCGGCATCGAGCGGCGCGGGTTCTTCGATCGAATACGAGAACGACAGGGACAGCATGGCGTCGAGAACGTCGAACACCCCCTTCAACAATCCCTCGGCGACGGTACGCGGCAATGGTTCGCTCATACGGAAACCCTCTCAGTCTAAAATGAAACCGCTCAATTGCACTGCGCTCTGTTCCCGCTGGCGGCCGGGTTCGGCGAGAAAGCGCGGCACACCGCCGACCGTTACCGTTATGGGGCGTTCCGGGCTTGAGTCCAGTTGTACGATGTCGCCCACTTGCAGCCGGGCCACCTCATACAACGGTAAAACCGTTTCACCCAGGATGGCGTCCACGGGCACCTTCGCTTTCAGAATGGTATGCTCGATGGTGGCCCGTGTCAGCGCTTCTTGTTCGGGCGGCATTTTGCGCATGAAATGCGCTTGTTGTGAAATCTGGTCCAACACAGGGGCCAACACCACCAGCGGCACGCAGATATTCAGGCTGCCCACGATGTCGCCGATATGGATTTCATACCCCACCAGAATCACCATTTCGCTGCCGGCCACAATCTGAACAATCAAGGGATCGCTTTCCTGCGTGACGATGCTGCATTGAAATTCAATCAATTGATCCCATGATCGGCGAAGGCTATCGAGCATCATCAGGGTGATGCGCGCCATGACACGGTTTTCAATCTCGGTCAATTCACGCGGCTCCGACAACGCCATGCCCCGCCCGCCCAGCAAACGATCTATGATCGGGAAAACCATGGTGGGGCTGTACTCGAACACGGCGTTGCCTTCCAGCGGCGACATGTTCACGACGGTCAAAGCCGTTGGACGCGCCACGGACAGGATGAACTCGTCATAGGTCAGTTGGTCTATGCTGACCAAATCCACGCGGACGACCGTGCGCAGGAAAGGCGGGAACACAATGCTGACCTCACGCGCAAAGGCCTCGAAAAGACTTTGCAGGCCTTTCAGTTGCTCTTTCGACACCCGTTCCGGACGGCGGAAGTCGTACATCGTGTGACGAGGCCCTTCCAGCGCCCGTTCGTCGCGATGTTCCCCGGCGAGTTCGCCCTCCGCCACTGCGCTGAGCAGAAGGTCCACTTCCTCCTGGCTGAGAATGTCTGCCATGATTGGTGATCTCTTTACGGCCTAGTGAGAAATCGAACTCCAAAACCTTTTCCGGACGCCATGCCCCGAATAACGGCTTCGGAATAACGTAAAAATTACGCCCGGAACGTCATTGCATTTTTCTGGATCTTCCGAATGTCATTGTATTGAAAAAAGTATAACACAGGCGTTGGCCCTGCGCAAGACCATTTGAAATGGATAAGATATTGCGGGCGAATGCGATACGAAGTTCAATGCGGCCCATGAGCCCATTCCGCGCAATGCCTTGGGCCGCTGAAGTCTGACGTAGGCTCTGCCCACAACCCCGCCTCTTACCGTGCTCGTGTTCGTCATCGTCATCGCTCTAAAACCCCGCGATTTTCACGCTCGCTACATCATTGAACTTCAATTGATTCGGCTTTACGCTTTGGACAACAAGAATACATTCTTACGAATCCAATGAAATAGCCGTGCGCTATCCGAAGGTTTATGCTTGATTTCATCCCGGGATTTGCCTATCGTGCGAAGGTAATCGGATGGCTTTTAGCGTCGGCTGACCGCCGTACTTTCGATAAAAAAAGGAGCAAACGTAGGAATATGTCCGTCTGGACTCGTTGTGGCGGGGGAACAATATTGGTGGTCTTATTGTGTTTTTCGACATCGGACGCGCAGGAAATCGAAAACGATCCTGCGCCTGACCCGCTCACCTCGTTTTTTTCACGCATGCCGGCTCCTCTTCCTCCCGGCGCCGTAGTGGAGCCGCAGTACGCCACGGGAAGATGGTCGCGCCGGATGGGTAATTTCAACGCCATCATCGTGTTGCAGGAAGACACCCGTGAAGCGGCGCGCGTTCGGATTCCCTGGCGGCGCCGCGACGGGGATCCCGGCAAGAAAGACGTCATTGTCTACAATGCCGATACGCGAGATCGAATACGCAATGTGGTTTGGATTGCGCGGGAACGCAGCCACGGCGAGTTTATTTTTCAGCCGGAAAACGGCCGGGGCGGCTATGCCGTTTTTTATATGCCCTATGACTTGTCAGGGTCCAACCACCAAGTCACGACTGCCTATTGGCCGGCGGATCAGGCGCCGGAACCCGATCTCGAATGGCTTGCGCGGAATCGGTTGCGGCCCGAAGATTTGGCTTCGGGTGAATGGAAGAGCCTGCCGGAAGCAAAAACGCTTTTTATCGAAGCGCGCAGCGAGTTTGACCGTATGGATCCGATGGAATTGATCGCCGCGCCGGATGAAATGGACGAACTGGCGGCGGCGTATCCCGAATCGCCTTATCTGGTCTTTCCCGAATATCGCTACCATCCGATCGCCATGCCGCACGATCTTCCTTACCGTTGGATTCAGCGGTGGCGAGAACTCAAAGGCGCGCCGTTGAATACGTTGTCCGATAAAGCCGATCCCGGCGAATTTTTTACATTTCAACTGGGCGTGTATGCGATGCGGCAGGAATTGAACAATGTGCGGGTCGAATTCGGCGGTATTGAAGGCATAGCCCCTCCGGAGGCATTCCGCTGTTTCAACACGGGCGGCGTAGACTGGATCGGACGTCCTTTCACCAAAACGGTATCGGTGGGCAAGGGCAGGGTGCAAGCCCTGTGGTGCGGCATGCCGGTGCCCGCGAACACCGCCCCGGGATTGTACAAGGGCATGGTGATCGTCCGGCCGGACAATGCGCCTCCGATCGAAGTCACGCTCGGCATCGAAGTTACTAAGGATGCCGTCCAAGACTCCGGTGATGCGGACCTCTGGCGAATGTCGCGGCTGCGCTGGCTCGATTCAACGATCGGCCTTGACGACGATGTTGTCGCGCCCTATACACCACTGTCGTTGAAAGAACGGACGGTTACCTGTTTGGGCCGGGAAGTGCGCTTCGGGGCGTTGGGCTGGCCGGAAAGCATCCGGAGCAACGATCGCGAACTGCTGGCGAGTCCCGTGGCTTTTGTCGCCGAGACGGCGGATGGCGTCATCCCCTGGAAGGCCGATGCCATCTCCATCGCCAAAGAGGCGCCGGGCGTTATCGAGTGGGACGCGTGCGGCAAGTCGGCGCCGTTGGGCATTCGCACACAGACCCGCATGGACTTTGATGGATATATCAACTTCCGGGTGACTGTCTCGGCGAATGCGAAGACGGAACTCAAGGACCTTCGCCTGGAATTGCCGATTCGTTCAGATACCGCCACCTACTTCATGGGCTTGGGCCGAAAAGGTGGGCTGCGGCCGGCCGAATGGGATTGGACATGGGATGCCCATCGGGCCAACAACAGCCTGTGGATCGGCGACGTAACGGCAGGTCTACAGTGCAAACTCAAGGACAACGACGAAGCATGGAACTTGTATCATTTCCCGAACGGCGTCCCCGACTCATGGTCCAACGAAGGCCAGGGCGGTTGCCGTGTTCGTGAAAACGGGGCCGAACAAGTGCTGATTCAGGCCTTTACCGGTCCGAGGACGCTTGAGGCCGGACAGAAATTGACGTTTTCGTTCGGCCTGCTCGTTACGCCCGTCAAACCGCTCGATCCGCGACATTGGAACTGGCGATATCAGCATCAATACGTCCCTCTGAATGATCTCAAGACGATGCCCGGCAACATCATCAACCTTCACCATGGCACGGAACCCAATCCCTACATCAACTATCCGTTTCGCAAGACATCGCTTTTGCGCGCCTATGCCAAAGCCGTGCACGATGCCGGCAAGAAGGTCAAGATCTACTACACCGTCCGCGAACTCAGCAACCACACCGCGGAACTGTTCGCGCTGCGCAGTCTCGGAGACGAGATTTTCGTGGATGGCCCCGGAGGCGGCTATGCGTGGCTCGTCGAACATCTTGTGGATCACTACGCGCCTGCATGGCATGAACTCAACCTGCCCAACGACGAAATGGACGGCGCCATCGCCACCACCGGCCTCTCGCGCTGGCACAACTACTACATCGAAGGTTTGGCGTGGCTGCTGAAAAATGTCGAAATAGACGGACTCTATCTTGATGGTATCGGATACGACCGCGCCATCATGCAGCGCGTCCGCAAGGTTATGGAGCGTACCCGGCCCGGTTCGTTGATTGACTTCCACAGCGGCAACAATTTCGCGCCCGAATACGGACTGTCGAGTCCCGCCAACCAGTACATGGAACATTTCCCTTACATTGACAGCCTCTGGTTCGGCGAAGGCTACGACTACAACGAATCGCCCGATTACTGGCTCGTCGAGATCTCCGGTATCCCGTTCGGCCTGTATGGAGAGATGTTGCAGGGCGGCGGCAATCCGTGGCGCGGCATGATCTACGGAATGACCAATCGCTACGGCTGGCAAGGCGATCCGCGCCCGATTTGGAAATTGTGGGACGACTTTGGCATCCAGGACGCGCGAATGGTTGGCTATTGGGACAAAGCGTGCCCCGTGAAGACCGGCCACCCGGATGTTCTGGCCACGGCCTATATCAAACAGGGCCGGACACTCGTTGCCCTCGCCAGTTGGGCCAAGGATACTGTGAATGTCACGCTTGAGATTGACGGGGCCGCGCTCGGACTCGACTCCGCGAATACCAAGATCCGAATGCCAAACGTCGAGACATTCCAGGAAGAACGATCCCTCGACGCCGCGGCCCCCATTCGTATCGAACCGGCCAAAGGCACCTGGCTGATCATCGAATGATGGATGCCTTGATTACGATTATGCGATTACGATGACGATGACGAGCACGAAAAGAGGCATTTGCGAAATGACGCGATCGGGCGAAAAAACGGGACAGACTCGCTTTCCGGCGGTTTGAAAAGCGTGTCTGTCCCTGTTTTTCGCATAGTCTAAATAGCCGCCGGCAATGAATCGCTACGCGACGGTCTATTTCGCAAATGCCTCGAACAGAGACTGGGTTGTGGGCAGATCCCACACTGGCGATTATTCGTATTGTGAAGGAGACATGCCATGACCAACCGCGAACGCGTTCTTGCCTCGCTGCGCCACGAGCAGCCCGATCGGACGCCGTATCATATCGGGTTCACCCAAGTCGCTTATGCCAAGACCGCCGGCTACTTCGACGACCCGGATTTCGGTGCGAAGATCGGCAATTGCTTCACCATGCTCGGCACCGCGCCCGCCGGCGCGTGGCAGGAAGTCGAGCCGGACATCTGGCAGGATCAATTCGGCGTGCGATGGGATCGTTCCGTGGACAAGGACATCGGGGTCGTCGTCAACCGCCTCGTCACGCCCGAAACGATTGATGCGTTTTTATTTCCCGATCCGCACGATCCGTCGCGATATGCAGGCTATCCCACGTCCAACCGCACGGATGATGACCGGTTCTATATCGCCGAGATCGGCTTCTCGCTATTCGAGCGCGCATGGACGCTCGCCGGCATGCCGGAACTTTTGATGGCCATGCACGCGGACAAGGCCTTCGCGCACGCGTTGTTCGACAAGATTCTTGCGTTCAATATCGAGATTATCAAGCATGCCTGTTCGACCGGCATTGACGCCATGTATTTCGGCGACGACTGGGGACAACAGCGCGGCCTGCTCATGGGATACGATCTTTGGAAGGAGTTTATCGCGCCGCGCATTCGCCGCATGTACGAAACCGTGAAGTCGCGCGGCAAATTCGTCGTCATTCATTCATGCGGAAAAGTGGACGAACTCTTCGAGGATCTTATCTCGTTTCGCCTGGATGTCTTCAATCCGTTTCAGCCCGAAGTCATTGACGTATTCGACGCCAAACGCCGTTACGGCGACCGCCTTTGCTTTTACGGCGGCATCAGCACGCAACGCATTCTGCCCTATGCTACGCCGGATGAAACGCGGGAACACGTCAAGCGCCTCATTGGCGAAGTCGGCAAAAACGGCGGTCTTTTCGCCGCGCCCGCCCATGCCATTCCTGCCGACGCCAAACCGGAAAATATCGCCGCCATGATTGATGTGTTGCAGAATCCATGACAGCGCGCGGCACACCCTTCGTCATCGCCATCGCGGGCGCGTCCTGTTCGGGCAAGAGCACCCTTGCGCGGGCCCTTTCGGTCCGGTTGCGGGATGCAGCCATCATTCCGCTCGACGCCTATTACCGGGGACTTGGGCATTTGACGTTGCCGGAACGGGCCTGCTTCAATTTCGACGCGCCCAACGCGATCGAGCACGAACTCCTCACGAAACACCTCCGCGCCCTCAAACGCGGCCAACCCGTCGAGATTCCCGTGTATGATTACTCGACGCATACCCGCACCGCCGCGACGAATACCGTCAATCCGGTGCCATGGATTGTCCTGGAAGGCGTGCTGGCCTTCTACTGGCAATCTATCCGAAAAATGGCCGGACTCAAGGTCTTTCTCGAAGCGCCAGACGGGTTATGCCTCGAACGCCGAATCTGGCGCGATACGCGGGAACGGGGCCGCACCGAAACTTCCGTTCGCGAACAATTCATTGCTACCGTACGGCCCATGTACGATCGCTATTGCGCGCCGACGGCCCAGTTTGCGGACCTGACGCTTTTCGGCGAAGGCCCGGTGGAAGATGTCGTGGAGGAAATCGTGGAATTTCTGTCCGGCAAGACCGGGCAAGTAGAAATCTGAACGATGCGTATACTCAAACTGTCTGCCGTTATCGCCGCCGAAACCATGCTGATCCTGGCGGGCATCGCAGTGCTTGCGTTGCTGCTCGCGCCCGGCTGGCGCAACACACTCGATAGGCGCGGCGACGCCTACTGGAAACTCTTTTTCCTTCATGAATCATCGGGATTGTTTCCCGAACTTCAGGCCTTCTGGCAGCACGATGCCCATCCAACGCTCGGCTGGGTTCCCAAGAAAAATTTTCGGGGCGGCGGCCCCAATAACGACCAGGAAACCACCAATGATCGCGGCCATCGGGCAAGCAAGAACTATGCGCCGCAACCCGGAAAATACACGGTCGCCGTGGTGGGCGATTCCTTTACCTACGGTATGTGGGCTCCCGACCGGGATGTGTGGCCGGCGATTCTGCAACGACTCGACGATCGCCTGCACGTAATCAATCTCGCCGTCGGGGGCTACGGCGTGGATCAAATGTACCTCATGCTGCGCGACAACATTGAGGAGTACAAACCGCAACTGGTCGTTTTTGCGCTTATTTCGGACGATCTGAACCGATCGCTGCTTTCCTTTCGGGAATGCCGCAAGCCGCGGTTTGTCGTCGGAAAAAGCGGAGAACTGATTCTGACCAACACGCCGATTGGCGACATCAACGACACCCGTAAACGCCTGAGGGCGCAATACGGTTATCTGTTCGCCCGATTTCGGCTTGAACGGGAGAACCGCCGGTTCCTGAAAACCTTGTCGAACGGCGAATTCGATCGGGAATGGAAAGCGCTCAATGAAAAAATCTTCGAAAATGCCTTTCGATGTGCTAGCGAGCACGGCATCGAATTCCTCTTGGTTTATCTTGGAAGCGGACCGGAAATAACCCATCGGCCGTCCACGGATTACTATCCAACCCCTAGCGAATTATTTTGTTCAGAGGTAGCCGAAAAGTTCCGTATTCACTACTTATCAACCCGAAAGGCATTTCTCGATGCCGGCGGAAATTGGACGGAAGGACATTATGGCGCCCCGGAGGCGCGCTTTGTCGCCGGATTGGTATATGACCGCATTCGCTCCATAGCAGACTGGACCGATTGAACGTTCTCGCGTCTAAATGTGGAAAAATACGGATACGTCAAAATAAAAATCCGTAATAATTACGGATTTTTTTCAGACAGCCAGCCATTATAGTAATTGGCTAATTGGAAAAGCATCAAACATAAGAGTGTTGAAAGGCTTTTTCTGTAGTTGGTTATGGAAGTACGTAGTTTATGAACCGAAGAGAATTTATGGCTGCGGTCACGGGCGGGGTGGCCGCGGCGGGTGGATTCGCCAGTTCCTCCATGCCGGCTCACGCGAGTGATACCGCCACAGGTGTGCCGGCCAATCAAGTCGGAGTCTTGGTTGATACGACCAAGTGCATCGGTTGTCGCAAATGTGAGTATGCGTGTGCGCGCGCCAACCGCCCAAACGGGGTGTCCATCGAAGCATATAAAGACATGTCTGTTTTCGACACTCCCCGGCGCATGACACATGACGCGCTTACCGTGGTCAACCGCTTCGCCAATCCGGCCAAACCGGCGGAGCCTATTTATGTGAAATCCCAGTGCATGCATTGTTTGCGGCCCAATTGCGTCTCGGCGTGTATTGTGGGCGCGCTGCACAAGAAATCGAACGGAACCGTTAGTTACGACGCGTCGAAATGCATCGGCTGCCGGTATTGCATGCTGGCATGTCCCTTCGAGGTGCCCGCTTACGAGTATGGTAATGTCCTCACACCCATGGTGCGGAAATGCACGTTTTGTTATGAAACTTATCAATCCCGTGGCGAACCGCCGGCGTGTGTGCAGATGTGTCCGCCGAATTGTCTGACTTTTGCCCCGCGCGGCGATCTAATCGAATTGGCGCACGCGAAAATCGAAGCGGATCCGGATGCCTACCATCCGCATGTGTACGGCGAAACGGAAGCGGGCGGCACGTCTTGGCTCTATCTGACCAGCCGCCCGGCGGAAGACTTGGGTTTGCTTGAAATACCCGCGCGGCCGCTGCCGCGGCTGACAGAGAATCTCCAGCACAGCATATTCAAGTATGGAATTCCCCCGATGCTCCTCTATGGCCTGCTGGCCGTCGCGATGAAAGTGAGCGAGGCGGAAGAAAAGACGGAACCATCGAAAGCGCCGCACGAATGAGCCACTACCCCCGCGAACCGATTCCCGTGAAATTTTGGACGCCCGGCGTGTATCTGCTTTGCGGAATCGCGGCGGCTGGACTGCTGGCGGCCTTGTACCGCCTTGTGTTTGGCCTCCAAGCCTCGACCAATCTGACGGATCGCTTTCCGTGGGGTATTTGGATCGCTTATGACGTCGAAGGGCGCGTGGCCTTGTCGGCGGGCGGTTTTACCATGGCGGCGCTGACCCATGTTTTCAACCGCCACAAATATGAGCCTATTGTGCGATCGGCGCTGCTGGTCGCCTTGCTCGGATATTCGTGCGCGGTGGTTGGACTCCTGATGGATTTGGGACGCTATTACAACGCGTGGCATCCGGCCATGCCGTGGATGTGGCAGGGCAATTCGGTCCTGTTCGAAGTGGGCATGTGCGTTATGGCCTATCTGACGGTGCTTTATCTCGAATTCTCGCCGATGTTCATCGAGCGTTTCGCGGGGCGGGTGAACCTGCCTGGACCCCTCGCGCGGTTGAACCGGGTCTCCAATGCGTTTCTCGCAACAGGCGGGGGATTTGTGACGAAGATCATGTTTCTGATCCTGATCCTCGGTGTCGTTTTGTCGTGCATGCATCAGAGCGCGCTGGGTTCTTTGATTCTCGTTGCGCCCTACAAAACAAACCCGCTCTGGTGGACGCCGGTCCTGCCGGGTCTTTTTTTACTGTCCGCCATTGCGGTCGGATTCCCCATGGTCATTTTCGAGCAGTTGTATGCGGCTTGGTCGTTCAACCGGAAACCCCCGATGGATCTGCTCGGATCATTGGCTAAACTAGGTGCGCTGTTTCTGGGCCTCTATGCCTTGGCCAAAATTTCCGACTTTACGATACGCGGCGCCATGGATCATTTTTTCCCGTTGTCGCTGGCCTCCGTCATGCTGTCCGTCGAAGTCTTTGCCGGAGTCCTTGTGCCGCTGGGCATGCTGGTTTTCCGGCGAGTGCGCCAGTCGCCCGCCTTGCTGCTGACCGCCTGTTCCCTGATTATTGCGGGTATCATCCTGAACCGCCTGAATGTTTTTCTGATTGCCTATCGCCCGCCCTACATGACAAAGGCCTATTTTCCCAGCCTCGTGGAAATATTGGTTAGTCTGGGGCTGACGGCCACCCTGATATTGGCGTATCGTGCGGCCGTGACCATCTTTCCCGTGCTGACCAAACAGGAATCGGCCAAGCCCGCGGCGGCCTTGGAGGCTTCCCATGCGAAATAAGGCCGGATACCTGCTTTCATTCGCGGGGGCCAAGTCCTTGTCCGTTTTCTTTTCGTTTTCCATAATGGCGATGTTCGTTTTCATCACCCGCACGGCATCGGCGGAAATGCATGCGAAACCGGGAAACGAATGTTCGCCCTGCCATACGTGTGAAAAGCCCACGAAGGAAGAGCCGTGCCTGAAGAAATGCCTGCGCCCGGAGATGAAGGATGCCGATAAGCGATTCACGGAAAGCCAGTCAGCGCCCGACGTCATCCTGATTGACAAAATGTCGGAACTGTATATGCCGGTGGTGTTTCCGCACCGGCTGCATGCGGCCATGGAAGCGATGTCGGACGGATGCGAAATCTGCCACCATCACGAGACAACCACGGCCGAAAAGCCGCAGCCTTGTAGCGCGTGCCATGGTGAATTTACACAGCCCGGTAATCTCTGGAAACCCGGTCTGCGGGGCGCATACCATCGCCAGTGTCTTTCGTGCCATCGCGACTGGAGCGGATCGACCGACTGTATCAAGTGTCACGAGGAACGCGAGCCGGGCCAGCCCATTGAAGCGAAAATGGACCTATCCGATATCACCGGCAAACTTCATCCCAATGTCGAGGAACCCGACAAACTGATCTATCGAACGCCCGGCCTCGAAGAAGGCATGTTGGTGACGTTCAATCACAAGGAACATGTCCAAGTCTTCGGAAAGCGATGCGTGGATTGCCACCGCCAGGAAAACTGCAATCGCTGCCATAACCGAAATGGCGATGCTCCAAAACCGGTTCGGGACGATCCGCATCAGGACTGCGCGAGTTGTCATGCTGTTGACGGAGATTGCTCGCAATGCCACATGAAAATGGAATCGCCCGGCTTTGATCACGGCAAACGATCGGGATTTGTGCTGAAATCCTATCATGAAGGCGTGGCTTGCAAGGCTTGTCATCCGAATACCACGACTTACAAGGGGCTTCAGCGGACATGCTCTTCCTGTCATGCGGCGGATTGGTCCCCAACGAATTTCGATCACGCCAAGAGTGGAAAAATCACACTGGACGAAAATCACGCGGGCACGGATTGCGCCGGATGCCATCCGAACGGCATGGGCGCGCCCATCAACTGCGAAGCCTGCCACGAAAAGACCTTTGTCTATCCCGAAAAATCCCCTGGAGCGCCTGTCGGCGCGCCGGCCCCGCAACCACCAGCGCCGCCCCAGCCGTAAAGCGCAGAAGGCCGCGGGATTACCTGTCGTCCCGTCCACGCAACGTAGCGCGCTGGGAATCCATAAACCTAAAATCGGTAGTTGAACGTGGCTCCTTCGACCAAACCATGGACGAGATGGACATTGTGGACCCAGTGGACTTCATCCGCAAGGGGATTGGTTTTCTTGTCCATTTCGTCCACAAGGCCAACGGCGTCCGCCGCTTGCGCACAGGATTCGAAATTTGATCGCCGAATTCAGGTTCATCCTAAAATCGGCAGTTGAACGCGGCTCTTTCGACCAAACCATGGACGAGATGGACATTGTGGACCCAGTGGACTTC
>Ga0101944_10000982_pt1 | contig 69341 bp, 61 predicted proteins | sample DewCreD2012metaG_FD_75245 | JGI IMG/M metagenome (GOLD analysis project Ga0101944, IMG submission 75245) | Hot spring sediment bacterial and archeal communities from British Columbia, Canada, to study Microbial Dark Matter (Phase II) - Dewar... ... | reverse complement strand
GGACCTTGTGGACGAAATGGACAAGAAAATCAATCCCCTTGCGGGTGAAGTCCACTGGGTCCACAATGTCCATCTCGTCCATGGTTTGGTCGAAAGAGCCGCGTTCAACTGCCGATTTTAGGGTTATGCAGATGTCGAAAGACCAGGATGTCCAGCGAGGCGACTATCCCGCCGCCGGCACGCCCATCGGCGAATCGGGAAGCATGGGCGAGACCGCGCCACCCGGCGAACCGGTCGTCTTCTCCTCGGAAGTCATTTTTGAGAAACAGCCCTGGGCGCCGGATCATCATTGTCCGACGATCGCCGAGGCCTTCAACGGCGATTTGCTCTGCGTATGGTTCGGCGGCAGTTTCGAGTCCGGCGACAATCAGGCGCTTTTTATCGCGCGCCGCAAAACAGGCGGGCGGATGTGGTCCGCGCCGGCCCGTTTCGTGATGGGCCGGCCGTTTCACCCGCCCGGAAACGCCGTCGTATTCCGCGTGTCCGCCAACCGTATCGGCATCCTATACGACCGCATGGACGAGGAACGGCCCATCCGCAGCGGGATGTGGGGAAAAGGCACGCTCATGTTCCGGTACTCGGAAGACAATGGCGTCACCTGGAGCGAAGATCGCGAATTGGCGGGCATTCACGGCGGGATACGCAATCCGCCGGTTCTCCTGCGGAACAACGACCTGCTCGTGCCCATCAGCGGAGCGCAACCCGGATTTATCACCACGCGGGACGGCGGCGACACGTGGCGCGTGCGCGGTTATATCCCGACCGGAGATTATCATGCGGGACAACCGTCCGTGATTCAGCGATCGGACGGATCGCTGCTTGCCGTGCTGCGCAACGCCCCCTACATTCTTCAAAGCGAGTCTTCCGATAATGGCGCAACGTGGACGGAAGCCACGCCCATAACATTGCGGTGTCCGCATGCCGGCATTTCGATGTGCCGGCTCGACAACGGCCATCTCGCGCTTGTCTTCAACGACAGTTCGGTGAAACGCACACCGTTGTCCGTCGCACTTTCCGAAGACGAAGGCCGCACATGGAATGCGCCGGTCGTCCTCGAATCGAATCCGGGCGAGTATTCGTATCCCTGCGTCATGCAATCGTCGGACGGGCATATTCACGCTACTTACAGTTTCCTCCGCAAGACCATCAAGCACGTCGAGTTCAACGAGTATTGGATCCGCCTGCTCTCACCGGAACCTCCCGGAAAAAAAATAACGCCGGATACGAAGGTCACGGAGGCGAGACGCTGAAATGGAGTACGGTTTATGAAACGGAAGAAAGTGTTTGTGTTGGTGTTGTGCATCTTCGCGTTTATCGTGGCGGGAATTGCCCACGTGTACTTCCGCCAGATCCGTTGGCCGTCGCTGGAGATGAAGGCGGCCACGAAGGCGATTCCGCGTCCGGCCGTCATTGCCCATCGGGGCGCCTCGTGGTATGCCCCCGAAGAAACCGAGCCTGCGTACCTCCTCGCGCGCGACCTCGGCGCGGACTACCTGGAACTGGACGTCCAACGCACGAAGGATCACGTCCTTGTCGCGTTTCACGACGATTCTGTCGAGCGGACAACGAACGCCGCCCAGGTTTTTCCGGGCCGCGAGAAGGAGAGTATCGCGGACTTCACGCTCGCCGAATTGAAACAACTGGATGCCGGTTCGTGGTTCAACAAAGCCTATCCGGACCGCGCGCGCCCAAAATTCGCCGGTGTCAAGATCCTCACCGTCGAGGAGGTCATCGCCATCGCCGAATCCGGCGCAAACAAGCCTGCCATCTACATGGAAACCAAATCGCCCAAGCGCCACGCCGGATACGAAACCGAACTGGTGGACCTTTTGAAACGCCGCAACTGGCTCGGAACCTTCGACAATGGCTTGGCAAAATCCGTGTTCCAGTCGTTCAGTATCGCCAGCCTGCGCCGCATCAAGGAACTTGCGCCCGATTCGCCGTGCGTGTATCTCATCGGCATGGGCATGCCTAAGGAAATCGGATGGGACAAACTCATCGCCGACGCGAAAGAAGTCGGCTGCGGCATCGGCCCCGTCGGCCTCATCGCGTGGCCGTGGAATAATGCCAAAGCCCACAATGCCGCGCTCCATATCCATGCCTACACCGCCAACCACACGTGGCAATTCCGCATTTTTTCGTGGTTCGGCGTGGATGGCTTTTTTACCGATCGCTGCGATTTGCTCATGCAATATTACGGCAAGAAACCCGCTGGCGCGCCGGAGGCGTTTCTTGTCAAACATGGATACTGACGTCTGAACGATTGATCTACCATCCATTACGGACAGACCATGCAAAATGGCTTCCGGCGCCTGCCTGGACGCACTGTTTCGGGAACTGTTCCAAAAGAAAGGGAAGAACATTATCTCCTGTGCAATGGCAGGGCGCTATACGTTCTACGCGAAACTGTTTCAGGGCCCTTACGGTGGCTTCAAGCCGTTCCCCGGATGCGTTGAGCAGGTGCATGCCGCCAATAATTGCATGAACCGGCGAACCGTGCGTGAGCGCTGAAACATACTCAATCGTATTGACCACTCCCGAATGCGCACAACCCAATAGAAGCACAATTCCTTCGGCCGTCTCCAGCCATATGGCCTGATCATCCGCGATGGCATCCTTGATTTGACAGGCCTCGTCCACAAAAAACGGTCCGCCGGTATCCTCAAAGGCTGTACGGCGCGGAACAGGCCCTGTAATCCAGGCATGATCCGAAATTTGCATGGGACAGGTTGTGAAAATGATATCTTCGGTCCTTGCGATGAGGCTTTCCGCAATATCGGGACGCATGCCGATTGGCTTGTGTGGAGGCGTTTGCAGACAGCCATATCTCATTCCCAAGGCATCCGGATGCAGGAAGATGCGCGGGGAGGCTGCCATCCCAAATACATACGGCAAACCGCCCGTGTGGTCAAAATGGCCGTGGCTAAGCGCAATACAATCGGTTTGACGAAGATCAACGCCAAGCGCAGCGACATTTTCGGGAAGCGCCACACCCATCCCCGTGTCGAAAAGGATATGTTTCCCGTCTACACTGACCCACATCGAAAGGCCATGCTCCGTGGTTATTCCAGGAGCGGCCGCCGTGTTATCCGCCAGTATCAGAACTTCAATTGCTCCCGTCATGTCATCTCCAGCCCATCGTAGGGCCTTTATCCTGGAAGGATTCCCTGTCCTATGGCGATTTCGCGCAACAGGTCAGTGATGGCAGGCACAGAACCCTGTACCGGTCTGAAGCGTTCCGGAAAGATACGCCTCGACGGCCTTCCGGGCCGGCAATTCCGTTTGCACCATCAACGGTTCGATACCGAAAGCCTTGAGCGCTTCGGCTGCACGCCATCCCATGCCACGGCAAAGGATTGCCTCACAGTCTTGAAGGGCTTCTCCCATTGTCGCATGGTTGTGCCCGTGTGAGTGGCCATGCGGACCTGAACCGTGGCATTCGCCATGGGGTTCTCCGCCTTGGCCATTTACCCGGACTTCTTCTCTCACTATCCGCCCCTCTTCAATCTCGAAAACGAGAAATGAAGCGCTTCTGCCGAAATGGGCTGCGATAAAAATACCGTCATCGGATGGTACGGCAATTTTCTTCATGATCTCTCTTTCCCTTCATCCTTGCGTTATGCTTCCTGTTTGAATTGGCCGCGTCGGCGGCAACACTGTCTTCGAACCTGTCGTTGCCCTCTCCGGCCTCCGCCCGGCCCTTGAGTCCCAACGTTTTCACGGCAGAAATTCGTACCGTTGCAGTTCGGACATCCGGTGGGACGGCCGCCGCCGAAAGGCGTTTCCCATGAATGCCCGCATTCTTGGCATTTGAATTGTCTCATCTCGATCATCTCGACTTTACCTCCTTCGATTCTCAACGCTTTTCCAAAAATCAGTGCTTGAGCGGTCTTCCGTCGTGCGCTGTCAATGATTCGCCCGAAGGTTTGACGCGACACGTTCATGGACGCGGCTGCCGCTTCCTGATAGAGTCCTTCCAAGTCCGCCAACCGCAACGCCTCGAATTCATCCAATGTCAATACGATTTCTTCAAGAAAACGGACAGGGATGCCTGCCGGCTTAAAGACAACACAGGCTGGTTCCCGGATGATTCGACGACAACATTGTGGACGCGACATAGGGCGGTATCCTTTTTAGCAACGAATATATTATGAGCATATGCCCATAATTTGTCAAATGCCGAATGTTGCCATTACCGTTTTTCCGCATATCATGGGAAACGGACGGTAATGATTCTTCGTCGCTGGGCATGCATTCCCCGCACACGGGATCATTATCGCAATCGTGATTGTGTTTATGGTTATAATCGAAGCGGCAATCGCAGTGGTGGACAGAAGGCAAGGAGGTTTCATGATGCAACGCGCAACATCGAAAAAGAGCACAGGGCTGGCGCGCCGTCGGAAGAAACGCGAGGAAGCGTCGCCGATTCGGAAGATGGTGTGGGAACCGGGAACGATGCTCAATCCGGTGCCGGTCGTGCTCGTGTCCGTGCAGGATGGAGACGGTCCGCCGAACCTTTGCACGGTGGCATGGACCGGAACGGTGTGCAGCGAGCCGCCGATGCTGGCGCTCGCGTTGCGTCCGAGCCGGCTGACCTACGACATCCTCGTGCGGACGCGCGAGTGCGTAGTCAACGTCCCCTCGCCGAAACTCATCCGCGCAACGGATTACTGCGGTTGCGCATCGGGTCGCGACGTGGACAAGTTCGAGCGGACCGGCCTAACGCCGGTTCCGGCCAGCAAGGTCCATGCGCCGCTCGTGCTCGAATGTCCGATCAATCTGGAATGTTCCGTGAAGCAAATCCTCGAACTGGGCGTCCATACCTTGTTCATCGCGGAAATAGTCGCGGTACAGGTATCGGAACACCTCGTGTCGCCCGGCGGACGGCTTGCATGGGAGAAGGAAGGGCTGGCGGCCTTCGCCCACGGCGGATACTATGCCCTCGGCAAGAAACTCGGCCACTTCGGATTCTCCGTCAAGAAGGAAAAATAACCGCATCCGAACGAGGTGGACGCGTAATTCATTTCACCTTCCGGGTGAAGTGCATAACGTCCATAAAGACCACGGAATAAGTTCGGTTGCCACAGCCGAATTCAGGTTCTTCCGGTTTTTCCGTACTTTTAAAGATCATCCGGTTCTTGCATATTTCCCCGGCATCCACACTCCTCGTGCTCGTGCTCGTGCTCGTAATCGTAATCGAAAAAACGGGATATGGACCGTTGTCTACTACGCAAACATCCACGACTTCTTGTGATGATCCTAAAATCGGCAGTTGAACGCGGCTCTTTCGACCAAACCATGGACGAGATGGACATTGTGGACCCAGTGGACTTCACCCGAAAGGGGATTGATTTTCTTGTCCATTTCGTCCACAAGGTCCACGACATCCAGAGGATAGCACGTAGAATCCGATCTTGACTGCCGAATCCAGGATGATCCACTATTGCGCCGGCGTCCGATCGCGTATCGGCGCCTGCTTATCGTGCGCGTGCGCCCGATACATTTCTTCGATTACGATTACGATTACGAGCACGAGCACGACAGGAGGTCTCCGAAGTACCGTAAAACCGGAAGAGCCATACATTTCGTTTTACCGATGGCTGTGGTATGCTTGGGCTTGCATTGTCGGCGGGTCCGATGTTCGGTCGCGCCGGGCGGGACACAAGCGTAAGAAACCGGTCCGCCGGGGATCGGAAATGTAAAGGAATACGCATATGAAGAAGGACAAGGTGGTGTATCTCATATCGAACGGCGATTACCGCGATTCGGCGGGGGTCGTGTGCTGGCCGAAGCAGGAGGAAACGCTGAAGGGCGTCAAGGCCGCGCTGGCGAAGCTGGGCGTCGAGGCGAAGGTGATGAACTCTTACGACCCAAAGCGCAAGCACGGGTTCATCACGAAACAGTGCGAAGGCGCGGCCATCGTGGCGAAACTCGATCCGAAAGCGCCGGTAATCGTCGTATTGAGTTGCTGGGCCTATTCGCACAACGTCAGCGGGCCGCTCCAGGCGCACAAGGGGCCGATCCTGCTGTTGGCGAACTTCGACGGCACATGGCCGGGACTCGTCGCGCTGTTGAACCATTCGGCGACACTCGACAGGCTGAACGTCAAGCATTCTCGGCTCTGGAGCGACAGTTTCACAAAGGATCCGCTCTTCATGAAACGCCTCGAAACGTGGTGCAGGAAAGGATCGATTTCGTATAACGAGAGCCATCTCGCCGACGCGTCGAAACTGAAACTGTCCAGCGCTGCGTTGTCGTTCGGAAAGAAGCTCGCCGCGGACATCCTGCGCGAGAAGCGGATCATGGGCCAGTTCGATCCGGGCTGCATGGGCATGCTCAACGCCATTATCAATCCGGCGAAACTTGGCGCGGCGGGCATGCCGGTCGAGTATCTGAACCAGTCGGATCTGCTGGCCGAAATGGACGAAGTGGACGAGGAAGAGGCGCAGGCGCACCTGAACTGGCTGGTCAAGAAGGGCACGTGGTTCGACTGGGGCACGGATCAATACACGCAACTCGTCCACGGACAGGTCATGTCGCAGATGTGCATGTATTCGGCGGCGGTGCGCATGGCGCATCGGTACGGCCTGAGTTCGATCGGTATTCCGTACCAACTCGGCCTGATGCGCTGTTGCCCCGCGTCCGACCTCGTCGAAGGCATGCTCAACAACGCCGACCGGCCCGACGTGCGCGATTACGATACGGGCAAAGTCATTCGCAAGGGCGACGCCATCCCCCATTTCAACGAAGGCGACATGGGTTCGGGCGTGCCGCAGGTATTGATGCACGATATTTTCGCGCGCAAGGGCATGCCGGTCGAAACGACGCTGCACGACGTGCGCTGGGGCCGCGAATACGCCGGCAAATTCGTATGGGTGTTCCTGATTTCCGGCGCGGCGCCGCCCGCGCACTTCGGCGGCTGGAAACACACGAAGGTCTACCGGCAGGCGCCGATGTACTTCCCGCTGGGCGGCGGGACGTGTTCGGGCGTATCGAAACCCGGCGTCATCACGTGGGCACGGTTCTACGAACGTTTCGGCGAGATCGGCATGGACTGCGGCACGGGCGAAGTGGTCGAGGTGGACAAGGCCGATCTCCAGGACCGCCTGAACAAAACCACGAGCGTGTGGCCGATCGCGAACGTCCACATTCCGGGTTACGGACGCGACGAACTGATGGCGACGCACATGTCGAACCACATCACCATCGGCTACGGCGATATCCTGCAAGAATTGATTGCCACCTGTCTGCACTTGGGCATTCCAACCCGTGTGGCCGGCGACGTAAGGCATACGCTGGGTTAATAAGGATCAAGGATAAAGCGTTCTATTTCAACCTGGATTCGGCAGTCAAGATCGGGTTCTGCATTCTGGCTTCTGGGCGCCGTGGCCTTGTGGACACAACGGACTTCACCTGAAGGGGAATTGGGTTTCCACTTTGTCCACCAAGTCCGCCATGTCCTCCGCTTGGCCATCGGGTTCAAATTTTGATTGCCGAATCTAGGTTCAAGATTTTGATACGTACGCCACGTTGCGTTTTGATTTATGGGGAATTATAATCTCGTTTATGCAACGGCGCGTGGCGATAGGAGTGGTGATCGGCCTGCTTATCCTCTATGCGGGAGCGGGACTGCATCAGTTGTTGCATCATCACACGGATCATGACGCGGGAAAGAGTTGTCCCTTATGCGTCTTGTTGGCCACGCCATTGTTGCCCGCCGCCGTTCCCGCCGTTCAATCCGCCATTCCGGTCGCGCCGGCCTTGCATGTGGCGCATGACCCGGCTGTTGCTTCTGTTTCGCGCAGTAAACTTTTCTTGCGCGGTCCTCCGTTGTTCTGACGCCGATTTCCCTATTTTGTCTTTGCCCATTAGGCGCATCCCTTGCGGATGCGGCGGGGGCGTATTTTGTGGAATGAATTTGGAACCCGGCGTCCGATCAATTCTTGCGTACAGCCCTTTCGCTTGCCCATCCGGCGGCAATTGGAAAAAGGGTTTATTCAAAGTTGGGCGAATCGGAAGCCAAAAGGATCTTTTCATCATGAAACATCATGGTTTTACACTTATCGAATTACTGGTCGTGATAGCGATTATCGGCATTCTGGCCGCCATCCTGTTGCCGGCGCTGGCCCGTGCTCGCGAATCGGCGCGGCGCGCGAGTTGCGCCAACAACCTCAAACAATGCGGGTTGATTTTCAAAATGTATGCAAACGAGTCGCAGGGACAGCACTACCCTCCCATGAAGGCGCTTTCCTGTACGGGAGACGTCGTGCCCGGCGCGACCATTTTCCGGGCCGAGGCTGTCTATCCGGAATACCTGACGGATTGGAATGTGCTGTTGTGTCCGAGCGGCCCGTCCGGCACGGATCCGGTCAAACTGTGGGACGAAGGCAACACATTATCGTCGTTGGCGCTGGAAGCCTTTGAATCCGCTGCGAACGTGTATAAAAACAATGGAAAAGTCGATCCGTGCGAGGTCTATGAACATCCCTACGTCTATATGGGCTGGGCCATCGAAGACCGTATGACGCAGGACGACGTCAATCCTATCACGGGGAATGCTTTCATTGCGGATCTCGACGAAAATATCGAGTCCCTTTATGCCCTGCTCGATACTCACGACAACCCGGCGGGCGCCGTCGCGGTGACGGAAAGCGAGTGGCCCGTACCGGAAGGCACGGGAAACGCCAACGGCAACAAAATTTTCCGGTTGCGTGAAGGCATTGAACGTTTTCTCGTCACGGACATCAACAATCCGGCCGGCACAGCCCAGGCGCAATCGGCGCTTGCGATCATGTGGGACGTAATCTCCGGCGACGAAGCATCGCATTTCAACCACGTGCCGGGCGGTTGCAATGTGCTTTACATGGACGGCCATGTGGACTATCTTCGATACGTGCCCCCGCACGGCACGGCCTTCCCGGTGAACGAGGGCGGTTTCCTCGTTCACGAATTGAGCCATCTCCACGAGGGAGGGCATCACCACTGACTCCCGCGCCCTCCTTGTTTTAGCGCCTGTGCGAAATGACACGATCACGCGATGGTCCGCTGGACGTCATGGACCCCGTGGATACACCATCAGAGGTCCATGACGTCCATTATGCTCATGGGAAAAAGAGTGTATTTTCGTATTGCAAGCATGTATTATTTCGCCGCAGAGCAAAGGAGGAGCATGACCCGATGGGTCTTCGGTCATGGGCTATTGTGGCCGCCGTGCTGGGTTGCGCGGCCGGCGTACCCGGCGGCGTGGGCGTATATACGTTCTGGTATGCGCGGGGCGCGTCGTACCTGACGAACGATCCGGCGGTTTGTGCAAACTGCCATGTTATGCAGTCCTACTACGACGGCTGGCTCAAGTCGAGCCACCACAAGGCGGCCGTCTGCAACGATTGCCACACCCCGCACGATTTTTTGGGCAAATACTTGACCAAGGCGATCAACGGCCATAACCATTCGGTGGCCTTCACCTTGGGCGGTTTTCACGAACCCATCCAGATAACCCCGCGCAATCACGCGATTACCGAGGAAGCCTGCCGGCGTTGCCATGCCGACATCGTTCAGGCTATTGACCGGACGCCCGCCCACGGCTCCGAGTTGTCCTGCACGAATTGTCATCGCAACGCCGGGCATCCACACTGAGGAGACAACTGTCATGGCCAACAACGGTTCACCCCAATCCGCACCCGGCGCGTTTGCGATTATTCGCTGGATGGCGGCCGCCGCCGTCGTCGCGGCGGTCCTGTCCGCACTCGCGACGCTGGGCATTTCTGCGCTGCTCGTTTCGATACACGAACACAAGGAAGAAGCGCGCAACCCGTTTTACCGTGTGGTCGAATTGACGGACGACACCGAAGACCCGGCGATATGGGGGAAAAATTTTCCGCAGCAGTACGACGCCTATCTTCGCACGGTGGATATGGTGCGCACGCGATTCGGCGGCAGCGAGTCCATGCCGCGCACGCCGACCGGCGCGGATCCGCGTTCCGTCGTGGCGCAGTCCAAAATCGAAGAGGACCCGCGCCTGAAGACCATGTGGGCCGGCTATGCGTTCGCGAAGGATTTCCGGGAAGAACGCGGCCACGCCTACATGCTCGAAGATCAGTTGTACACCGAGCGACAGGTCGTCGTGAAGCAACCCGGCACCTGCATCAACTGCCATGCCTCAGTCTATGTTCCGTTCAAGAAACTCGGCGGCGGCGACATCATGCAGGGATTCGACAAAGTCAACGCGATGCCCTATTCGGAAGCCAAAGGATTTTTTTCGCATCCGATCGCGTGCATTGACTGCCATGACGCCTCGACAATGCAATTGCGCGTGACACGGCCCGCCTTCATCGAGGGCATCCGCGCGGCCAAGGCGGCGCAGGGTATCGCGAATTACGATGTCAACACGATGGCGACGCGGCAGGAAATGCGGAGTTTCATCTGCGGGCAATGCCACGTCGAATACTATTTCAAGGGACCGGAAAAACGCCTGGTCTTTCCGTGGTTCAAGGGACTTAAGGCCGACGAAATCCTCGCCTATTACGACGAAGCGGGATTCAAGGACTGGGAACATGCGGAAACCGGCGCACCGGCCCTCAAGGCGCAGCATCCCGAATTCGAAATGTGGAACCAGGGCATACATGCGCGATCGGGCGTGGCCTGCGCCGACTGCCACATGCCCTATAAGCGCGTGGGCGCGCTCAAGATTAGCGATCATCACGTGCGAAGCCCGCTACTCAACGTCAACAACGCCTGCCAGATCTGCCACCGTTTCCCGGAAGATGAAATGCGGATGCGCGCGGAGATCATCCAGGAACGTACGATGCAAATGCGCGACGCCGCCATGGACGCCCTCGTCGCGCTTATCGCCGACATTAAAAAGGCACGGGAATCGGGAGCGGGCGACGATCAACTCGCCATGCCCCGCGATTGCCAGCGCAAGGCCCAATTTCTGCTCGATTTCGTCGAAGCGGAAAACTCTTCCGGATTCCATGCGCCACAGGAGGCCGCGCGCATCCTGTTGCAATCGCTCGATTACGCACGCAAAGGTCAGATCGCCATTCGGGAGATCGCCTCTGCGGCCCCCACGCCGCAACCCGCGCCACCGCCCGCCTGAAAATAACGCAAGGTTCCGTAGTCTGGATGGATAATCCAGCGTTCGGTCTTACATTTTCGGCGGCGCAAATAAATGAACCAACGCGTAGCCCCTCTCATCATTTGTAGGCGGAACCAATCCAAGGGCCGTCTCGTTTTATCCTCATGTGATATAATAGGGTCAATGATCGAACTGAAATGAGGAGAAGAACCATGGAACGGAGTTTTTTTAGCAACAGCAAATTCGCGTCTTTGCCATTTTTGGCATTGTTCTTGTGTGTTCAATTTATGAATCCGTTATTTACATCCGGATCCGCTTTTGCGGCGGATGTTTATGCAGTGGCCCCCGAAGTGGGCGTGGTCGAAAAAATTGACACGGCCGGGCAGAAGGCTTGGGGGTACGGCCAACCCGACGAACAGGTTGTCGGCCGCCGTCTCGTGTTCAATTTGTATTTCACCGACATCCGCGAAAACAGCCATGTGGGTTTCGCGAATGATGCCCCATTTTCCGCGGCGGCTCGCGCCCGGCTTCGCGAAGTGCTGATTTATATGGGCGAAACGCTCAATGAGTGGGGAACGCTCGACGTGCTCGTGAAGCGGTCGGAGATGGACGGCGGCGGTTTCAGCGCCTACGCGGGCACGTACTATACGGCGTCGGCGGGATTTCAGGAGGGGGCCGCCCTTTACCGTTTGCGGCATTGGGCGAAACAGTCGCCGGGAGTGCCCGATATGTTTCTCATGGTGGATTTTGGCAACATCTACAATTTTTCGACCGATGCTCCCGGCCCGTTTCAGGAGGATTTTGCCTCGCTGTTGTTGCGTGTCCTGACGCACGGATTGGGCTTCGTGTCCCTTATCGGTGAGACGGGTGAGAGCATTATCGAGCCGAACGTGTATTCGGCATGGGATCGCCATCTGGTCCGGGGTGACGGATTGGCGCTGATTGCCGGACGCGCGCCGGCGTTTCAGGGACAGGCCGAGGACCTCACGGGCGGCGATTTGTGGTTCAACGGATCCCGCGCTTTCCGACTGTACGGCCAAGGCGTCAAACCGCGCGTTCACGCCCCTTCGCGGTTTCGGGCCGGAGAAAGTCTGAGCCATTGGGCGCCCGGCGCCATCGAAGGCGGCGCCGTGATGGAAGCCGTTACGCCGCTGGGTTCCGTCCGCCGCGAATGGTCGGCCGTGGACATCGGCGCTTTGGCCGATATCGGTTACATGCGCATCTCGGACGACATCACAGGCGGCTGGGAAGGCGGTATGGGGTGCGCGGGCAATGGCGCCATGGACGCATGGACCTCTTTCCAGAACGCCCTTCACGAAATCCTTCTGACACTGGGCCTGTTCATGGTCATGGCGGGGCGCCGTTTCCTGAACGCCGGACGAAAATCGAAAATCGGCGTGGCTAGCTGATCGCCGCGATCGCTCGCTCGAAATGGATGCCGCGGATCATTGGTATCCCCAATTGCCCCCAACGCAACAAGCCTTGAAACCTAAAATCGGCAGTTGAACGTGGCTCTTTCGACCAAACCATGGACGAGATGGACATTGTGGACCCAGTGGACTTCACCCGCAAGGGGATTGATTTTCTTGTCCATTTCGTCCACAAGGTCCACGACATCCAGAGGATAGCACGTAGAATCCGATCTTGACTGCCGAATCCAGGTGAAAAGGTTCTTTTGGGTGTGAAAATGCTTGTTTGATACGGCGGCGGATCTTCAAGGCTTCATCCCATGAAATGCCAAACATGCAAGACACTCATTGAGGCGGATTGGCTGTTTTGTCCTGCTTGCGGCGAACAGACTTTTGTTGAAGCGAAGACTTCTCCGCTGGCGGGCGAATCCCCTGAAACAATCGAGAAATTGCGCAAGGCCATTACCGCCGACATTGCCGTATGCCGTCATGGCGCCGCGACTGACGAATCCATAGACGCTTTTATCAAAAGCACGGACGCGGCACGATTCGAGAATTGGCGGCGGGCCGCCGAAAGCGGCTGGCCCGAAGCACAATGGCTGTTGAGCAGATGCCTGGGCACGGGGACTATTGTTTCCCGCGATCCCGACGAAGCAGAGCGGTGGTGCCGAATGGCCACGTACCAAGGCGAACCCCTGGCGCTGTGCGACATGGCCGCTCGATACGCGGCGGGCTTCGGCGTCGAATGCGACATGGACATGGCCATGCGTTTGTATCGCAGGGCCGCGGATGCCGGGCTGGCGCGCGCGCAATATCGCCTGGCCGAGTGCTGCCTGCTCGGCAACGGGACCGAGTGCAAAATGAAGGAAGCGGTCAAATGGCTTCGCGCGGCGCGGGATGGGGGATTGCCCGAAGCCGAAGCGCTGCTTGCCGAGTGTTGCATTGCGGAAGGGCTGGAAATCCTGCCCGGCCAAGAAGGCGTGGATCTGCTTCACAGAACCGCGGAAGCCGGAAATGCAAAAGCCGCACAACGCCTTGCACAATGCTATGCCCATGGAAACGGTGTTGTCTGTAGCCGTTTGGATGCGCTGATATGGTATCGCCGGGCCATTGAAGGGTATTCGGAACGTCCCGATGCCCAACGTGAAAGTATCACATGTTACATGGCCATGGCCCAACTCGGCGACGCCGAAGCCCAGTATTTCTTGGCCGAATGCTATGCCAACGGCGATGGCGTTTCGCAAAACCAGGAGGAAGCCGTAAGATGGTATGAACAAGCCGCCGAAAATGGACTTGACAAAGCCCGCGCGCATCTTGCGGAAGCCTATGTCAATCTGGCCGATTGCCTCGTGAAAAAAGACGATATGGACGGAGTTTCGGAGGCGTTCAATCTGCTCCACAAAGCGGCGGCCATGGGCCATGGAAAAGCCTGTTTGCGTATCGCCGAGCATTATTTTTCCGGCAGCTATGTTTCACGCGACAGGGAAAAAGCGCTCAAATGGCTTCGCCAAGGGGCGGATGCCGGAGAACCGTTTGCACAATTCCGGCTTGGCCTGTTGTACGCAGCCGGAGATGGACTGGTAAAAGACAGCACGGAGGCCCTTGGCTGGTTTCAGCGTGCGGCCGATGCCGGCTTTGCGCCGGCCCAGTTCAAACTAGGCCAGTATTATGCCATGGGAAATGAAACCGCCAAGGATCCGGTTCGGGCGGCGCAGTATCTCGCCATGGCCGCAGAGCAAGGATACGTCCGCGCACAAAGCCTTCTGGGTAAATGTTATTTTTTGGGAAATGGTGTGGCCATGAATACGGATGCCGCCAAGGGATGGCTCCTCAAGGCCGCCAAAGCCGGTGACACCATCGCCATGGACTGGCTGAAGAAATATTTCGGCATCGAAAAGCGGTAGAATACACGGCAAGGGCCTGATATAGTGCCGTTGTCGGTTGCTGTGTCAAATGGAAAAATTGTGGACAAGCCGTTTCAACTCCTGATCAAGCCGGTGGGCGCGGATTGCAATCTGCGTTGCGCGTATTGTTTTTATCTGCCCACGGCCCATCTGTATCCGGACGCAACGCCGAAACGGATGCCGGACGACATCCTGGAAACCATCACGGGCGGACTGCTCGAACACCGGTTTCCACAGACGGTCTTCGCGTGGCAGGGCGGAGAGCCGACTCTGGCGGGCCTTGATTTTTTCCGACGGGTGGTGGCCTGCGAACAGCGGCTTGGGAAGGGCGGGCAGTCCGTCGGAAACACATTACAGACCAACGGCGTACTGCTCGACGACGAATGGTGCCGATTCCTTCGCCAGTACAATTTTCTCATCGGGCTCAGTTTGGACGGTCCACAGGAAATTCACGACTTGCACCGGCGCGCGCCGGGCGGACGCAGCGCATGGGAACTCGCGATGAATGCGGCGCGCCTGATGGACAAACACGAGGTGCTCTACAACATTCTCTGCGTGATCCATCGCGACAACGCCGGTATGGGCGCGGATCTTGCCCGTTGGTTCGTGCAGCAGGGATTCCGCCACCTGCAATTCATTCCATGCGTCGAGCCGGGCCAGCCGTTGAACGTTCCGCCGGAAGCCTATGGCGCGTTTTTGTGTGATGTGTTCGACTACTGGATCCGCGAAGGTGTCGAGCGTGTGTCCATCCGCGATTTCGAGGCGCTGGTCGCGGCGTGCATCCATCATCCCGCCGGCCTGTGTACCTACGGGCGCAAATGCAATCATTACCTTGTCGTCGAACACAACGGCGATGTGTATCCGTGCGATTTTTTTGTGCGCGAGGAATGGCGCCTCGGCAATGTCATGGAACATCCCCTCGAATGGTTCATGCGCTGCGAGACACACAAGCGATTCGCCAAGATCAAGCACGATGTGCCTGCGTGTGCGGGGTGCCCGTGGCGCAGCCTGTGCAACGGCGGCTGCATCAAGGACCGGATGGCGGGCAAAGGCGCCTCGTCGCCAAGCCCGTTGTGCCCGGCCTACAAGATGTTTTTCCGCCACGCGGAACCCCGGCTGCGCGAACTGGCCCGCCGCGTGGCGAAGCGGCAGCCGGGAAAGCCGGCGTCCCCTTCCCAATAAACGCCCCGCGCCGTTTCGATATGTCTTTTCGGCAGGTTGATGTAATTTTCGGACGGGCATAGAATGATTTCGGCGGGCGAAATAGATACAACAGCCCAACGGGAGAACGTGATATGAAACAGGCAATGCTTGTATTCGCAATAGTCTTCGTCTGTTTGGCGATGGCGGGATGCCCTCCGCCGGTTTCGGGCACGGGCGCCCTGATGGTTACGATTCAGCCCGCGGGCGCGCGCGCGGCGGGCGCACAATGGCAGGTGGATGGCGGCGCATGGCAGAACAGCGGCGCAACGCTGACCGGATTGTCGGCGGGCGTCCATACCTTGTCGTTTAGAAGCATCGCCGGTTGGCAGGCTCCAGGCAATACGGCCGTTACCGTTGTCGGAGGACAAACCGTGCAGTCTGAAGGGGTTTATTCCTTGCTCGCGGAAACCGGATCGCTTGCGGTCTCGATTGCGCCGGAGGGTGCGCGGGCGGCGGGCGCGCAATGGCGCGTGGACGGCGGCGCATGGCAGAACAGCGGATCGACACTGACGGGATTGTCCGTCGGAGCGCACGTCGTATCGTTCAAAGCGGTCGCCGGATGGAATACACCCGACAATCAAACTGTACAGATTGCCGCGAGCCTTGTCACCAATGCCATGGGAACCTACACGCTCGTGGCGGAGACCGGTTCGCTGACGGTTGTTCTCCAGCCGGCACAAGCGGTATCGGCAGGCGCGCAATGGGCCGTGGACGGCGGCGCATGGCAAAATAGCGGCGTTACGTTGACGGGGCTGTCCGTTGGAGCGCACGCGGTGTCGTTCAAGGACATCGAGGGGTGGACGCGGCCCGGCGAGCAGAGCGTCAACATTCTGGCGAATCAGACGACGCCCGTTACGGGCACGTACACAGCGGTCGTGCAGACCGGCGGCGTGACCGTGGTCATACAACCGCAGGCCGCGCGCGATCTGGGCGCGCAATGGCGTGTGGACGGCGGAGGCTGGCAAGACAGCGGCGCGGTGCTGGCCGGTCTGGCGGCCGGTTCGCACACCATTTCCTTCAGCGACGTCACGGACTGGGTAAAACCGGCCAACATGGCCATCAACGTCGTGGCGAACCAGACCCTGACTTTTACCGGCGCGTATGTTTCGGCGGCAGAAACGGGTTCGCTGAGGGTGACGATTGCGCCCGAAAGCGTGCAGACGGCCGGCGCGCAATGGCGCGTGGACGGCGGCGCATGGCAGGACGGCGGCGCGACAGTCGCCGGACTGAGCGTCGGTTCGCATTTGGTGTCTTTCAAGGACGTGCAGAACTGGACCAAGCCCGCTGACCGGGCCGTGGAAATTGTCGCCACGCAGACGGCCACGCTGGATGTGGTCTACACGGCGCTGGTCCAGACCGGTTCGCTTACCGTGACCATCGAACCGCAAGCCGCGCGCGAGGCTGGCGCACAATGGCGCGTGGACGCCGGTCTGTGGCATGCCAGCGGCGAATCGGTTTCGGGCATTCCCGTGGGCGATCATACGGTCTCGTTCAACGTGGTCGCGGCTTGGATCAAACCCGTCAGCCGGCAGGTGACGGTCTCCTTGGATGCGCCCGTGTCCACTTCCGGCACATACACACGGCAACTCGCTTCTGAAGGTATGGTCGTGCTCGCCTACAACGATCTCGGTATGCACTGCATGAACCAGGATTTTTCGGACTTCATGATTCTGCCACCCTTCAACACGCTGCATGCGCAGGTGATAGACCGCAGCGGCGAGGAACCGCATATCGTCCATAGCGGCATCGCCGTCAGTTACACGTTCCCGTCGAATACGACGTCCGTGGGCAAGACAAATTTCTGGGAGTACGCGAAAACCTTGTTCGGCCTTGCCTCTCCCCTTGCGCCCGACACCGGGCTGACCGGCAACAAATTGTCGGGCCTGATGGTCTCGCAAAAACCATCCGGGCGCACCGATTGGGCCGTGACCGGCATTCCCATCACGCCGCTCGACGACGACGGCTCGGAAAATCCGTATCCGCTGGCGGTCGTGACCGTCACGTTCGGCGGCCAGCCCATTGCGCAAACGCAGGCCGTCGCGCCGGTGTCGTGGGAAATCAGTTGCAATCTCTGCCATGCCGGATCGGGCGGCGTTTCGACGGGCACGATGATTCTGCGTTCGCACGATCGCCTGCACGGAACCACGCTCGAAAAACACAAGCCGGTCACGTGCGGCGCGTGCCATGCGCAGCCGGAACTCGGCATGCCCGGTGTGGCGGGGCGTCCGAACCTTTCGCGCGCCATGCACGCCGCTCACGCGCCGCGCATGTTCATGGCGGGACTCGAAGTGGACTGTTACGCTTGCCATCCCGGCGTCCGCACCCAATGTTTGCGCGACGTGCATTACAGCCTCGGCTTCACGTGCGCGACGTGCCACGGCGGCATGGCCGACGTGGCCGATCCGAATCGAGTGCCGTGGCAGACGGAACCGCGCTGCGACGACTGCCACCCGCTCTATCCGCGCCTTGGCGCGGAATTCGAGCAGCCCGGCACGCTGTACCGCAACTCGAAGGGCCATCACGGCGTCCACTGCGCGGCGTGCCACGGCAGCCCGCACGCGATTGCGCCTACCGTAAAGCCCGAAGACAACATCCAGGCCATCGCGGCGCAGGGTCACGCGGGGACAATTGATTCATGCCCCGTCTGCCATTCCAAAACACCCGGCGACGATCCCTTCGACCACCGCTATTCGCCGGACGATTGATGGCTGGAAGAAGCCGTCCGAGAAAACCGGTTGTCATTGCTCCAGCGTTTGAGCATGCGCTTTGGCGAACGCCCGAAACGGCGGCACAATGTCCATTCGGGCCATCTCGTGGATGTCGGCCCATAAAAATCGTCGTGCTCGGCGCTCAGATGGACCGGCCCGGTCCCGGCGCGCGCCTCCATGACGAGATAGGCGATGATGCGATCCGGCAGTTCCGACTGGGTAGCGCCTGCGACCCGATCGACGGAAACGGCCAGCCCCGTTTCTTCGGCCACTTCGCGGCGCAAGGCTTGGTCTATGGATTCGCCCGGATCCAATTTGCCGCCGGGAAACTCCCACTTGCCCGCATTGCCTTTGCTGGCCGCGGAACGCTTCAACAGCAGGTATCGGCCGTTGGCGTCGCGGACCAGCGCCTTGACGGACAACGAAAACGGCTTGTTTCCCATCATCCTGCCCTCTTATCGCCAGGGTTCGATGATGACCTTGAGCGAATCGCCGCCGGCGGCCACGAGTTGAAATCCACGGCCCGTTTCGGCGAGGCCGAACCGGTGCGTAATCATATCCGTAACGGGCAGACGTTTTGCGCGCAACAGTTGGATGGCGACTTCCGCGTCGTAGGGGCTGTTGGCGTAACTGGGCATGACGGTGATGCCATTGCGCCAAAAATCGTTGATGGGAACAGGCAATTCGGCGCCCGGATCGCCCGTCGCGAAGCAGAGCACCGTTCCGCCGCGATCCACGGACCGCAACGCCTGGCGGAACGCCGTCATTGCACCCGTGCAGACAATCACGAGGTCGGCCAGGCGGCCGCCGTTTGCGCCGCGCACATGCGCCGGCACATCCTCCCTCGCGTCAACCACATCGTCCGCGCCGAAGACCCGCGCCTGATCCAGACGGTACGGGCTGATGTCCGTGGCGATGAGGCGTCCGGCGCCCATTGCGCGCGCAAGCATAATGTGCAAAAGGCCCGAAATGCCCGCGCCCATGACGGCGACCGTCTGGCCGGGCCGGAACCGTGCAAGGCGCTGCCCGCGGATAACGCATGCCAGCGGTTCGATAAACGCGCCCTCCTCGAACGATACTTCTTCGGGCAAGAGGAACGTGCCCCGGTCCACGTTGATTTGCGGCGCGCGCAGGTATTCGGCGAATCCGCCCGGATCGAAATTCGTCGTGTGCAGCGTCTCACACACCGTGTGGTTGCCGTGCAAACAATACCAGCACGTGTTGCAGGGCACGTGATGCGACACAAACACCCGGTCGCCGGCCTTGAAGCGTGTCACGCCCGCGCCCGTTTCGACAACCTCGCCCGCGATCTCGTGGCCGAGCACTTTCGGCGCTTTCTTGACACGGTACCATTCGAGGACGTCGCTGCCACAGATGCCGCTCGCGAGAACCTTGACGAGCAATTCACCCGCGCCGATCTTCGGAACCGGCATTTCTTCGATTCGTATATCGCTATTGTTATAGTACATGGCAACGCGCATGCTCATCATCCTTCCGGCCGCACGAGGCAATAGCCCCTTTCCATCAGCCAATGATGAAACTCGTAGGTCGTGTGTATGCAGTGATGGACACAGATATCGCGCACCATGTCATATTCGCCGGAGTCCGGCTCCTGCCGGTCCAGCAGCAACTGGACCGGACACTGCACGTCCTTGCAGTATTCACGGCGTTTGTAGTCAACATAACCCGGCAGCAGCATGTCGGTTCTCCTTGTGCCATTCAGGAGTCATCATAGCAAGCGGGCCATGTGAATGCGAAAGGCGCCCTCACAAATAACCGTTCGATCGGAGGGCTTCCTTGTCCTGTTCAGTCAATTCGGGAATACGATGGCCGGCGGACGGGACGGGAACGGCCGATAAGGGCTTGATGGCGGCGAGACGCGCAAGCATGTCCCTTGCGCGATCCGGCGACTCGTCCACCCGGTTGTTTGCTTCCGCCGGATCTTCCTGGAGGTGATACATTTCATGCCGGCCGTCGGACGAATGAATGATTTTCCATGGAAATTCGTAGTACGCCGTCCGTATGCGGTTGAACCGTTTGCCCCAGACGGGACTTTTGACATCCCATGGCCGCGAATAGCGCAATTCCGCCAACAGCGGAGCGTCCGTTTCCAAATCCGGGGCTTGGGATGCCTGCCCGATTCCCGCGGCGTCCAGCATCGTGCCGTAAAGTTGGATTAGGGAAACCGGTTTGTCGCTCCAGCGGCCTTGACGCTGTCCGGGCGCCTTGACCAGCAATGGCACATGCAGAACCTCCTCGTAAAGGTCCTTGGAATGTTGCGCCAGAAGATGTTCGCCCAGAAATTCACCGTGATCCGACGTGACGATGATAAGGGAATTGTCATAGACCCCCTGTTTTTCGAAGTCGTCAAGCATTTGCCCCATGGCATAATCCGCGTTGGCGATCCCCATGTCGTATTGGGCGGTGACTTCCCGGACGAGTTGTTCGTCAGCCGGTTTGTCTCCCGGCAAGACGGATTCGAGCAGTTTGTTGATCAGGCCGGTATCCTGTGAAACCGGTTCGTCGAACGCCCCCGGGCACGGCTTTGTATTGTACCGGAAATGAGCGTCCATAAAATTCACGAAAAGAAAGAACGGCCCGTTTTTCCGTGCGCGCAACCATGTCGAAACCGGTTCCAGCATTTCGATGCCGGGCCGCCGCTGGACTTCATACACATTGAATCCCTGCATGAAATTCCAGCGCATACTCATGTACGCGGTGTTGGCGGTGAATGCAGCCGTAACGTAACCGGCCTCGCGCAGCGTTTCGGCCAGCATGATTTCCGAATCCGGCACAGGCGGTTCAACCACCTCGATTTCGCCGTTGGCGCCCGTGCGCAGACTCGCGTCCAAACCGTGTTGAAACGTATGCCGTCCCGTAAATATGGTGGCGTGCGATGGAAGCGTCCATGGAGCGGTCGCATAGGCGTGCCGGTAGGCCGTGGACACGCGCGCCCATGTGTCTATGCGGGGTGACGTGCGCCGTTTATAGCCCCAGCAACCCAAATGATCCGCGCGCACCGTATCGAGGACGATAAGAATCACGTTGGGCGGCCCCGTTTGTTTTTCACGGCATCCCCCGCCGCCGATCGCCAAACCTGCCGCGCCCAAGGCAGACAGGCAGAACGTCCGCCGATTCAGGAGATCCCGGCTGGGGTACGTTGCGGATCGAGCCTTTTCAATCGCTTGGTTCACCGTTGCCATTCCCTGTTTTCACACAAAACCAAGCCATTCTATATGATCGGGATATGCGTTGACACGTTTAACGAAGACTGACGCCACGAAAAAAGACTCTTTTACAGTAGCCCCATGCCGCCTGGATAGTCTGCGCGATGCTGTCAGATTTACAACCCAATCAGCCATTCTAATGAACCTAAAATCGGCAGTTGAACGCGACTCTTTCTATCAAACCATGGACGAGATGGACGTTGTGGACCCAGTGGACTTCACCCGGAAGGGGATTGATTTTCTTGTCCATTTCGTCCACAAGGTCCACGACGTCCAGAGGATAGCACATAGAATCCGATCTTGACTGCCGAATCCAGGATGAAATCCGTGTAATTCTTGACGTTTCCAGCGAAAAGGTGTTATACTGCCCGTGATTTGACAGCCCTGAGGGGAGGTCCGTCTTTTTGGGGACCTTACGCCGGTCCAGGGTGTGAAGAAATTGGGCTTGCTCCTTGGCCGGCGGATGCCAAGGGGCCGTATCGAGTGTCTGGAAACGGCCAGTGCCGAAGTATTCAAGAGAAGTTGTGGCGCAGGTGCTTGCGGCGAACGATATCGTTGACGTCGTCGGTTCCTGCGTGGAATTGAAACCGGCCGGATCGGGCCGGTTCAAAGCGTGCTGTCCTTTTCACAACGAAAAAACGCCGTCATTTACCGTTAGCCGCGACCGCCAACAGTATTATTGCTTTGGTTGCGAAAAACATGGCGACGCCATCGGATTCCTGATCGAATTCGAAGGATTAACTTTTTTTGAATCATTGCGCAAACTCGCGGACCGTGGCGGCGTCCGTTTGCCCGCCATGTCGGATTTCGATGACCGCGAAGATCTCCTGCGGACGCAGTTGGCCGAGGCCGGGAAATTCGCGGCCCGTTTTTTTCAGGAATGCATGGCTGATGTACTGAAAGGCGGCCTGGGGCGCCAGTATCTCAAGACCCGCGAACTAAAACCGGAAACCGTCAAGCGGTTTGGGTTGGGCTACGCGCCGGACGGCGGCAGCCGCTTCGTGGAAGCGGCCCGCGCAAAGGGATTCAAAGACAACGTTATCGAAGCGTCCGGATTGGCCCGGCGAAACGATCGCGGTCTTTTTGACTTCTTTCGCAACCGCCTGATGATTCCCATCCGCGACGTTTCGGGCAACCCCGTCGCGTTTGGCGGACGCGACTTGGGCGACGGCCTGCCGAAATACATCAATTCGCCGGAAAACGCCTTGTACAAGAAAACACGCACCCTGTACGGCTTGTTCGAGGCGCGCGAAGGCATGCGCCGCGAAAAGCGGGTCCTGCTGGTCGAGGGGTATTTCGATCTGATGCGCTGTTTCGACGTGGGAATCGATCATGTCGTGGCCACCTGCGGTACGGCACTGACCGCCGAGCAGGCCGCCCTGATCCGCCGTTACGTGCCGGAAGTCGTTATCGTTTACGATGCCGACCTCGCTGGTATTCGCGCAGCGCTGCGCGGGGTAAGCCTGCTGACCAATGCCGGTCTGACCGTCCGGGCAATGACATTGCCCGACGGCAAGGATCCCGACGACTTCATCCGAAAACACGGCCCGGAATCCTTCCGGAGACTGGCCGACGACGCGGCGGATTTCGTCACTTTCTACGTTCGGATGAGCGAAAACCGCCTTGATACTATCGAAGGACGGACCGCCGTCGCCCGTGAACTCTTCACCATCTTGACCGGCGTAAACGACGAATTGCGGGTAAACGAGTATCTGAGGCAAATGGCCCGCGCGCTTCAACTCGGCGAATGGGCCTGCCGAAACGAATTCGCCCGGATCCGCCACGACCAGGAGGCCCGTCCGTTCCGCGAAGAACCGGCGCCGCGGCGCACCGTACCCATTGCGGATCGGGATTTCATTGCCTCCTTGCTTCAGCACCCCGGCCTGCTCGAACGCGCGCACGACGCGCTTAGCGGCATTTCCCTGCAACCCGGACCCGTTGTCCAGGTATTGAAGGCTTTGTGGGAAGACAATGGCGCTTCGCCGGTGTTCCATAACGATGAGGACGCCGGCATGTTATACGCGGCGGCGGCGAACCGGGATGAAATCACGCCGGAAACGGCGGCCAATATCGTGGTTGAATATGTCAACAATCTCAAGCGGGCCTTGCTCAAGGCCGAAAGCGAAAACGTGCAACGACGTATCCTGCAAGCCGAACGCTCCATGGACCGGGAAAGCATCCCCGAATTGCTTCGGCAGAAGGCGGGCATCGATCGCGAAATTCAGCGTTTGGGTGCAGCGTGAGGTTGCGCATAAACAGAGATTCAACTAGAGACCGGTGATATCGAGGATGGCAATGAGTACGGAAAAGAAAAAGGAAACCACAAGCAAAAGCGCGCAAAAAAAGGAAGATGCCCTCGAACTTGCAAAAAAACGGGGGAAAATCACCTACGACGACCTTTTGGACATCCTCCCGGAAGACGCCAGTTGGGAAGCCATGGACGAACTCATGGTCAAACTCGGCGGCATGAATGTCGAAGTGGTGGATGAATTCCGCATGGACGCGGAAACGCAGCAGGCGCAACAGAAAAAAGAAGCCCTCGGGAAAAAAGCCGTCATCCGCCGGGATGCCGCCCACAGCACTATCGAACGCGCCGACGATCCCGTGCGCATGTACCTGCGCGAAATGGGCCGCGTGCCCCTGCTCAAAAAAGAACAGGAAGTCGAAATCGCCAAGCGCATCGAAGCCGCCGAAAAAGAACTGACCGAAGTCCTCCTCAATACCCCCTACACACTCAAAGAAGTACAGATGCTTTCCGCGCGGCTGCTGGCGGGACGGCTCGCCCTGCCGCAAGTCAGCGACATCGAAGACCCGAAAGCCCAGGAACAGTTCATCAAAAAACTGCCCGCCGCCGTGGACCGCATCAGCCAGATCTCGCAGCAGATTGATCAAATCGAAAAGCGCATGGAACGATCCAGCCTGTCCAAACGCGCCGCCGAAGCCAACGCTGTACGCATCCGTGAACTCCGCGAAGAACAGGTTGGAATCATTCGCCGCTTCCAACTCAAGCCCAAGGAGATCATGAAGATCGCCCGCAAAATCAAAGGGCTCAAGCGCCGCATCGCCACCGCCCGTGACGAAATTGACCGCGTCGAACGCGAAGTCGGCATGGACACCGACAAGATTCACGCGCTCGCCGCACAGTTGCATCGCCCAAATGCCTCGCCGAAGATTCCATGCGACCGCGACCAAATCCTCGACGCCGACCGGCGCCTCTCGCTGGCCCAGCGCAAAATTGACCAGATCCAGACTGACGCCCACCTCACCACCGATCGCATCGCCGGCCTCATTGACGAAATCCGAGCGAAAGAAGAAAAAATTTACAAGGCCAAAATGGAATTGGTCGAGGCCAACCTCCGCCTTGTCGTCAGCATCGGCAAAAAATACACCAACCGCGGCATGTCCTTCCTCGACCTTATTCAGGAAGGCAACATCGGACTCATGAAAGCCGTGGACAAATTCGAATACCAGCGCGGCTACAAGTTCAGCACCTACGCGACCTGGTGGATCCGGCAGGCCATCACGCGATCCATTGCCGACCAAGCCCGCACCATCCGCATCCCTGTCCACATGATAGAATCCATCAACAAGCTTGTGCGCACCAGCCGCCGCCTCATCCAGTCCTATGGACGCGAACCCACCGCCGAGGAAATTTCCCGCGAAATGGAGATGTCCGCCGACAAAGTCCGCAGCATCCTCAAGATCGCCCAGGAAGCCATCAGCCTCGAAACCCCCGTCGGCGACGACGGCGACAGCAGTTTCGGCGATTTCATCGAAGACAAAAGCGCCGAATCCCCCGCCAATTCCGCCGCATTCAGCGTCTTCCAGGAAAAACTCAACGACGTCCTCAACACCCTCACCGAACGCGAAGAAAAAGTGCTCCGCTTGCGTTTCGGACTCGGAGACGGGTATCCTCGAACCCTCGAAGAAGTTGGCAGCGTGTTCAACGTGACGCGCGAACGGGTGCGCCAGATCGAAGCCAAAGCCTTGCGCAAAATGCGCCACCCCACCCGCGCGCGAGAACTCAAGCCCTTCCTCGAATGGTCCTTGAACCTGTAGCGCCTTTTTTGTGGGCCTGTAGCTCAGTGGTTAGAGCAGGTGACTCATAATCACTTGGTCGTAGGTTCGACTCCTACCAGGCCCACCATTGATATCAAAGGACTTACGGAGATTCCGTGAGTCCTTTTTTGTGCCTTTCTTGGGGCCATGTTGCAATTTTGTTGCATTTGCCTGCAACAATTCACGGCAAGGCGGGAATCCAATAGGCTTTTCATATATAGGGAACCGCGTACAAAACATACAAAACCTATCACTTGCAAGGGAAATCACGAAGGGAATGCAACGAGAGTGCAACAATTTCATGTTGCATTATCGTAACTTGCTGTATAATATTGTGTTATGAGTTAGTCCCAAGTGATTGGATATTATTTGTTGACATTTGCCGTGGTTTCTGGTAGTCTACCGTTGCCAGTTGAAAGCACGAAGGAAAAGCGGTTGTCCGGATATAGGGAACCACGTACAAAAGGTACAAAACCCTTGGAAGGAGTGCCGGGATATGGCAACGATCATGGAAAGAAAGAACAAAGCCGGGAAAACCAAATTCACCGCCGTGGTTCGCCGGAAGGGGAATCCTGTGACATGCGCCACCTTTGAGCGCAAGACGGACGCGAAGGAGTGGGCAAAGAAGACAGAATCCGAAATGAAGGCGGGCCGCTACTTCAAGACTTCGGAAGCGCAACGGCACACAATGGCCGAGATGATAGACCGTTACATCCGCGACGTTTTGCCTCTCAAGAGCGCCGCCAGCGTACATGCGCAAACGATTCAGTTGAATTGGTGGAAGGGGCGCATCGGCCACCTTGCCATAGCCGACGTGACGCCCGCCGTGGTTGCCGAAGCCCGCGACTTCCTCTTGGCCGGTGATACCTACCGCCACACCCGTCGATCCCCGTCAACCGTGCTCCGATACGTGGCCGCGTTGTCTCACGTGTTTACCGTGGCAATGCGCGAATGGGGTTGGTGCGATGACACGCCCGTGCGCAAGGTCACGAAACCCAAGGAACCGCGTGGCCGAGTCCGATTCCTCTCGGACGCTGAACGCGCCCGCCTGCTTGTCGCATGCCAAGAAAGCCGCAATCCTTGCCTGTACGATGTGGTGGTTGTGGCGTTGTGCTCCGGAATGCGAAAGTCCGAAATCCTGCATATCAAGTGGGCCGATGTGGATTTCAACCGGGGAATGATTACGTTGCACCAAACGAAGAACGGGGAACGCCGGGGCGTGCCGCTTGTCGGGCTTGCCTTGGAACGCTTGCAGGAACGCTTCAAGATCCGCCGCATTGACAATCCCTATGTATTCCCCGCGCCGCCGCGATACGGGGAAGATCCGAAGCACATGGACATTCAATCCGCATGGGATTGGGCCGTTGCGCGTGCCGAGATCAAGGATTTTCGCTTTCACGATCTTCGACATAGTGCCGCTGCCGAGCTTGCAATGAGCGGTGCAACCGTTGCCGAGCTTGCCGAAATTCTCGGACACCGGACGTTGCAAATGGTGAAACGCTATTCGCACCTATCGACAAGTCACACAAGCGGCGTGCTTGAACGCATGGCCGCGAAAATTTTCGCCGAAAGGGCCGAAGCATGAAAAAGTACGATCACCGTAGAGTACTCCGTGAAGTCTTGGACATGCCAGAAATGGACGCGATTCTCCGTGAGGAAGTCGCCGTCACGCGTGGCGAATTGCCAGATCCATACACATTGGATGACTTCCTTCGTTTCGCCGACAAGAAGGGCTGGCCTATCAAGACGCATGTTCGCGAGCACGCTGTCCGGGAAGGCATACTGGAAAAACCGGAACCGCTTGAACCGCTCCCGTGGGAAATGCCCTGCACGCCCGCCGCACGTGCCGCCGCCGCCCGTCAAGCCCGAAGCGAAAAGAGCAAGCAACTTCGCGCCGAGATTGTGAAATGCTGGGAAACATACAAGGATAAGCCAAGTCCAATTTTCAAAGTGGCCAGAGCAGTTAGGAAGTCGGAAAAGACTGTAAGAAATCACCTCAAGGACGCTGGCCTTTTGAAGTAGGAAATACTGTCGCGCCACAGAGTTTCCCACAGAGTTTCCCAACCAATGCGCGCGAAATGCCTGTAAACATTGGGCGCAATGGGGGTTGAAAGAAAAAGTGAAATTCTGTCTCCGCTAACAGTGTTTTCTGTTGATATAATACAAATAGTATTGTAAAATTAAGTCAAGTTAAGCGACGCAGAACGCATCGCCGCAATGCCCGACAAGGCAAAGGAAACTTGACATGAGCTCCGATACCCCGCCCAGATTGATTCCATTATCGCAATGGAATCGATTCCACCCGTGGCCGCCACAAGGCGGACTTCGCCACTTGGTTTTCCACGCGGCGACAAACGGCTTTTCCGAAGTCATCCGCCGCGCGGGACGGCGCATTCTAATTGATGAAGGCGCATTCTTCGCGTGGGTTGACAAGCAAAACGCGAAGGGGGCCGCGAAATGATCGTCAATATCTACGAAGCCGCGCCCGCCGCCGCGCCTTTGAACGCGCCGCCTGAATGGCGGGCCGTCATCCGAGCGATGTGTTTGAAATGCTCCGGCGGCCACCGGAGCGAAGCGCGTTCTTGCCGCGAAACCGCGTGCCCGCTGTGGCCGTGGGGCGTTTGGAGCACTCCGAATGGTTGACGTTTCCACAATCAAGGCCGCCATTCCGCCGCTTCAATTCTATCGCACCGAACTTCAGAGCATGCCCGCGCCAAAACGTGATCACGGTTGGGTATCTGGCGGGTTGTGTCCGTTCCACGATGACGCACACGCGGGAAACTTCCGCGTCAATGCCGATAGCGGGGCGTACCTGTGTTTTTCATGCGGGGCCAAAGGGGCCGACGTTATCGCCTTCGTGCAACGCCGTCATGCCGTCGCGTTCCCCGAAGCCGTGCGCATGCTGGCCGATGCGTGGGGGCTTCGCGTATGACACCGCAAGGAATTCCGTCAACCTACAACGGCAAGTCCCTACGCTGGACGTGGGCATATCGCGATTCCACTGGGGCCGTTCTTGGGCATGTTGTGCGCTTCGATGACGCCGAAGGCCACAAAGACGTTGTGCCGTTCTTTGGCCGCAACGGTAAACCCGAAGGGCCGCCGGAGCCGAAGCCGTTGTATGGCTTGGACACGTTGCCGCCGCCCAACACACGCGCCACCGTGTTCATCGTGGAAGGAGAGAAAGCCACCGATGCAATGAACGCCTTGGGGTTGCCTTGCGTGTCAAGCATCGGGGGCGCAATGGCCGCCGGAAAAGCCGACTGGACGCCGCTGGAAGGCTTCCACCGCGCCGTCATCTTGCCGGACAATGATTCACCCGGCGAAACCTACGCCCGCGACGTGTGCGCCGCCCTGGGCCGTTTGCCGGGGCAACGCGAAGTGCTCCTATGCCGGTTGCCGGGGTTGCCGCCTTCCGGCGACGTGGTTGACTGGATACAAGGGCGCGTGCCCGCGTGGGAAGGCTTCGGGCCGATACCCCGCGAACCCGGCGACGATCTTGACAGCGAATTGCGCGAAGCAATCGAAGAGCACCTTGAACCCGTGCCGCCGGAATGGGCCGCGCCCGCCGTGGAAGCATGGGAACCGCCCGTGCCGCTGGACGCCGCGCAATGCCCCGTGTGGCCGCGCGACGTGTTTCCCCCGGACGTTCAAGAATTCGTTGACGCCCTGGCCGCCGCGACGGAAACGCCGATAGAACTTCCTTCAATGGCCGTGCTTGCTGTGCTTGCCACCGCCGCGCAAGGCCGGTATTGCGTCATGCCGGAGCCGGGATATTTCGAGCCGTGTTGTTTGTGGACGCTATGCGCCATGCCGCCCGGTTCACGCAAGAGCGCCGTATTGCGCCACGCCACCGCGCCGCTTACGGAATGGGAAATCGCGAAACGGGCCGAAGTTGAACCATTGCGCGCACGGGCGGAAAGCGAACGCAAGACCCTTGAAGGACGCATCGAAGCCTTCCGCCGCAAAGCCGCCAAGGCCGCGCCGGATGAAGTCAATTCGATTATGCGGGAAATCGAGGTATTGGAGCATGACATGCCCGCGATCCCCGAATTGCCGCAATTGTGGGCCGCCGATGTGACGCCCGAACACTTGGCCGTTATCATGGCCCAAAATGATGATTGCATGGCATTGCTGGCCGATGAAGGTGGCATTTTCGCCACCATTGCGGGGAGGTATTCCGGGGGCGTGTCCAATCTGGACATTTTCTTGCAAGGCCATTCCGGCGACGCCGTCCGCGTCAATCGTGGAAGCCGTGATCCCGTGTTCCTACTTCATCCGTGCTTGACTATCGGACTACTACCGCAACCCGACGTTATCGCAAGCCTTCAAGACAAGCCCGAATTCCGGGGCCGGGGATTGCTTGGCCGGTTCTTGTATGCCGTGCCCAAGAGCAACCTTGGCCGCCGGACGCTGGACGCGCCGCCCATGCCGGATGACGTTACACACGCTTACGCGGCAACGATCAAGGGCGTGCTTTCGCACCCGTGGAACACGAACGCGCAAGGCGGGAAATGCGCCCACGTGTTGACGCTATCGCGCGACGCATTCGCCGCGTGGAAACGGTTTGCCCGTAGTATCGAGGCGGGCATGGGGCCGGGCGGACAATTCGAGCATTTGACGGATTGGGCCGGGAAACTTCCGGGGGCCGTTGCGCGTATCGCCGCCGTGTTTCATGTTGTGCGCCATGCCGCCGGGGAACCGTGGCAATGTCCCGTAAGCATCGAAGATATGGCCGCCGCCGTCCGTCTTGGGGAAACCCTAGGACAGCATGCCCTGATAGCCTACGATGCGATGGGGGCCGATGACGCGATGGAAAACGCCCGCGCGATTCTGTCATGGATTTCCCGCGAAGGCTTGCAGGAATTCACCCGCCGCGAAGCCCACAAGGCGCACCAAAGCCGCTTTCATCGTGCCGAAGAAATGGCCGGGCCGCTGGAAGTCCTTATCGAGCGCGGATACATCCGCCCATGTCCACGGGCAACCGGCGGGGGCCGCCCAAGCACGCGATACGAAGTCAACCCCGCTTCAATTCGAGGTGTGGCAAATGGGTAAGCAGTCCGAACGCTGGAAGGAATTAGAGCGAACCGCCGCCCGGAAGTTGGGCGGGCGTCGCGTGCCGAGGTGGTTGGACTTCGGGCAATCCGCGCCGGACGTGCTTGTGCCGGACTTCGGGCTTGTCGTGGACGCGAAAGCACACGCGCGATTCACGCACACAAGCCTCATGGAAAACGTCCAGAAGAAATATTGCGAGCGCGATGAAACCCCGTGCGTTGTGACAAAGGCCGCCGGGCAAGTTGGGGAACACGTGATCATCCCGCTGGACTTCCTTGCTGGACTCTTGAACCGCGTGCGGGCCGCCCAAGGAACGCCCACGTGGCCCGACACGGGGCAAACGGACGCCGGGCAAGGGAAGGGGCTGTAACATGGCCGCCAGTGGCATGACACAAGAAAAAGTGCAACGGGCCGCCGCCGCCGTTTTCGAGCAAGGTTCTATTGTGGCCGCGTCCAAGGCACTGTCTATCCCGGAACGGACGTTGCGCCGGTGGGCCGCGTCAAAACCCTTCAAGACCGCTTTCGGCGAAGTGAAGCGGGCCGCCTTGGAATCAACGGTATCGAAACTGAGCGCCGCCGGAACCGTGGCCGTGGATAGACTCCGGGAGATCATGACCGCCGAAGACACCCCGCCCGGCGTGGCCGTCCGCGCCGCCACTGCAATTCTCGGAAATCTGATAGCCCTTGCACAATACGCAGACCTTGAAGCCCGCATAAACGCTCTTGAGGAACAAACCCATGTCGAATCTGAAAAGCCGCATTGAACGTCTCGAAAACCGCCGTGCCGATCCCGGCGTGCCACGAAATGACGCGGGCGTGGCCGCCTATGCCGAGAGTAATTTCGACATTGCGCCCGGCGTGCTAGACCGCGCCAAAGAGGCTGGACACGACTTGATCGCACAATGCCGATCCGAGAGCGCCGAATTTCGCGCGTGGGATGACAAACTCACGTACCGCGACAAGAACGGAAGGCCATACGCCCATCTCGTTTGTGAGTACGATCCCGCGCCGCCAATCCGCGACTGAGCGTGGCAGGTAGCAGCGGTATTTCGCCGTGTCGCGTCCGCTGCTGGGCCAGATTATCGGCAAGGTCCATGTAGGTCCGGTTCGTGCCGGCCGCCTTCGCGCGAATCGAACGAGGACGCCTATCATCTAGCTTCACTTCGGGAAAAAATTCCCGAAGTGTTTCTTTCTTCTTGCCGGGCGCAGTCCCGCCATGTTCTCGCTGCCTCTCCTTCGCGTCCCGGCGCAAAGCGTCCGCGTATTCACGCTCTACCGCGTGCCGGGCCGGACCTTGCCTACAAGGGGGTTTTGTACGTTTTGTCCTGCCTTTCAAGGGTTTTGTACGTTGTGTCACGATTCCCCTTATAAGTCCCTTTTAACTATTGTATGAATGTAATATTACACTATATCTTGTTGCAATCTTGTTGCACTTGGCAACGAAAAGTGGGGTTATATGGCGTCATCTGGCAACAAGGCATAGGCCGCTTTCAGTCAAGCGGGCATTGCCGTTTCACGCTGTAGTGTGCTGTAATTAGTGGTGTAATAGACACCTCATAATCACTTGGTCGTAGGTTCGACTCCTACCAGGCCCACCATTGATATCAAAGGACTTACGGAGATTCCGTGAGTCCTTTTTGTGTCCAAAATGGGGCCGCGGGACACTCATGGGGCACTTGATTCTGGATTGGGCAGTCCAGATTTTACGTTCCAACTTCTGGATATCGTGGACATTATCCGGGATTCGGCAGTCAAGATCGGATTCTATGTGCTATCCTCTGGACGTCGTGGACCTTGTGGACGAAATGGACAAGAAAATGAATCCCCTTTCGGGTGAAGTCCACTGGGTCCACAACGTCCATCTCGTCCATGGTTTGATCGGAAGAGCCGCGTTCAACTGCCGATTTTAGGATTATAAACACCGCGGACTTCACCCAAAAGATTGGTTTTCTTGCTCACTTCGTCCACAAGGCCAACAACGTTCACTGCTTGTGCACAGGACTCGGCTTTCGATTACCCAATCCAGGATTATACGGCCATGGGTTGAGCCTGTTTCTTGATAAACTTTTTAGAGTCGCGTTTATTACCACCCCTTGGTCCACATCTCCTCGTCTTCGTAGACTTTCTCGTCGGCAAGGCCGGCCGCCTCGGCGTCGAGTTCGCTTGCACGGGCGGGATTCGGGTCGTCGAGCACTTCGCGGTAGAATTCGTGCTGAATGAGCAGGCTCATAATTTCGTTCGTGCCTGTCCAAATCTGTGCGAGGCGCGCGTCGCGGACCATGCGTTCGATGGGAAAGATGTTCGTGTAGCCGATTCCGCCGACGACCTGCATCGCCAGATTGCAGACTTCCCAGCACGCTTCCGTCGCGAACTTCTTGGCCTCGCTGACCATCCTCCGCGCGCTCGGCATGCCCCCATCAACGGCTTTGCCCGCCGCGATCGTCAGTGCGCGGGCGGCATCGAGTTTAGTGATGGCTTCGGCCACCTTGAAACTGACGCCTTGAAACGCGCGAATCTTTTTGCCGAACGCATACCGCCGGTCGGTATAATGGGTCGCGACCGTCAAAGCCGCGCGTGCCAATCCCAATGCGCCGCCCGCCGAGGTCAACCGTTCGGGCACCATCATCGTGTTGAAAATCTCCGCGCCCTGATTGATCCCGCCAATCAGGTTTTCTTGGGGCACCTTCACGTCTTGGAAGATGATGCGTCCCGTACCGCCGCCGCGCGTGCCCATCAGCCGGTACAGGTATTTCGTCTCGACACCGGGGCGGTCCTTCTCAATAAGCAAGAGGCTGATCCGCTCGTGCTGTTTGCCGCCGGGATTGGTGTTGCAGTAGACAAGGAAGAAATCCGCGCAAGCCGCGCCCACGACGAAGCGTTTTTGGCCGCGCACCGTAAAATGGCCATCCTTCAATTCCGCCTTTGTCGCCGCGCCGAAGAAGTCGGTCCCGCCACGCGGCTCCGTCAGCGCCTCCGCCGAGATGATTTCCCCTTTCAACAACGGACGCAGATAGCGATCCTTTTGTTCTTCCGTTCCGAACGTGTGCAGCGCCTCGCCCACGATGGACGGCATCGAGAATGCGCAACCCAGCGCCATGCCCAGCACGCCGATTTCCTCAAGCGCCGCGATTTCCGCCGCCCAGTTCAGACCCCGCCCGCCATACTTCGGCGAAAACCGCAAACCCAGCAGGTTGCGCTTGCCCAAAGCCCGTACATAATCGGACGGGTACTCGATTTCGTCGCGGTCCATTTGCTTGAGCAGATCCGGCGGCACCTCGTTCTTCACGAAATCCCGCACTTCCTGTTTCAGCGCCCGTTCTTCATCGGTCAACAGCACATCTTGTAGCATGGCGTCGCCTCCTGTTCGATTTTTCACTACATACCACGACCCGCCGAAATCAGTATATAAAAGGCTTACCCCCAAAAGCCTCATTTCAGCATCGGCGAAAAAAGATCCGCAGCATGGAGCAGTCTGTCCAGTCTGTGTAAAAGGAAAATCCACGCAGACTCGGCCGTTTGCGCCGCGGCTTTCGTCATTGATTCACCACCTCTCAGGGCCATCGGCATTCCAGCGTTTCCCAAACGCGAAATTCCGCCGCAAACCTCACTGCGCCGGCTTGGTATCGTAAACGGGCGGCGCATCTTTCAGGGTTTCCCGAATGACGGCGATTACACCCGATGGGTCCGCTTTCGGTTCAAGTCCCATCTGGTGTTCGAAAATCGAAAGCAGCAATTCCGCCACGATGCGGTGTCCTTCGGATTTTGGGTGGCAATTGTCGTAAAAGATACGTCCGTCGGGTATGCCGTCGGGCATCGCATCCTGAAACGCCGCTTCCGCATCGGCCACAAACACGTTCGGGCGGTTGCTCAATGCCCGAATAAAGTCGTTGAAAGGCCCCGGAGATCGCACACTGAACGTGGCCAGATCGCGCGATGCCTTGTATTCCTCGCGCGCGGCGGCGAATTCACCCAATCCATCGTGCGCCTTCCCCTTCAAAAAATGAAGATAGGATTGCTCCCAGATATCGTTCGTTTTCGTGGCCATTTGCGCATTGATTTCCTCGATAGCCTTCCGAAATGCCCACGGCTCCGCACCCCCCATTCCTTCGCCGGAACGGTTGAGAAGCCTGTTCCAGGCCCCGAACCGGCGATCCCGGAAACCGGTGCGCTCCACATCCGTATATCGCAGATTCGACCCTTCCACGACCAAGAGGAGAGGTATTTTGGCTTGTCGGCATACTTCGGCCATTTCACGTATATTTTTCCGGGATTCATCCAGTAATTTCCGCGCATCTTCTTCCATTATGGTAAAATCCGAGGCGGCGGATCCTTGCCAGTTTCCCACTGAATGACCGGGGGTTGCGCGTATCGCCCTGGCCAAATAAACCAGTGTCCGGAAACCCCGGAGCGCGCGCGAACTTTTCCAACGTTCATGAATCATTCCCTCGGCCACCTCATTATTGCCGGCCTCTACGATTACATAGTCAGGCGCATGGCGCAGACTCTCCCGAAGCAGCGGGAGGATACGATAACTTCCCCATCCCGGAACGCTGAAATTCACCACCTCGAAACGATGGGCGCGATCCCTTTCCGGGAGGACTTTTTGAAGAACAGCCGGGTAGGGCGCCTCGACAAAGGGAGATGCTATGGCTTTTGTTTCATCCTGGCGTTTGCCGATAACACCGGCCGACACTGATCCGCCAAACACAAAAATCCGGACCGTATTCGCCGGCTTGGGAATCTTTAATTCACCGGATTCCATCACCCATCCCGCGGGATGATGGATAACGACAATGCCGTCTTTTTCCTCGAAGACCGGCACGGGGGGAAGATAATCGTCGTGGCCGGATTCTTCGGTAAGACGCAAGTACCCCTCGAAGACCAAAAAGGGCATCATGGCGGCCAACAAAACGGCCGGAACGAATTTTACGCCTCGCAATCCCCGGAACAACGTTGCTTTCATGTTTTGCCAACACCCCGCCAAACGGGATCGCCGTTTCAAAAAAAGCCCAAGATACATCGCATAGGATCCTGTACCGCACCCGGTTCCTTGGACACAGGTTTGCATGAAGTCTTTTGCGTTTTTTGAGGCATAGCAGGTCTATCATCCGATGAGGCGTTTTGGGTTGGGCGTGACGCCAATTGAACGCCACGCCCTCTCATCGTCTGATGAGCCTGTCCGCGGTATCCCTTGACGGGTTGCTCGCCAGCAGAGCCCGTCTCCGTTTCCCACGGCGAATGAAAGTGTAGCATGTTCATGCGGCCGCCTTCAGCGCGAACGTCTCGCGCATCTCAATGGGGCTGAGGAATCCGTTCTTCTCGACGAGCCATTGCCGGTTGTATCGTTCCACGAATTCCTTGACGGCTTCGCGGACTTCCGCAATCGTACGGAAGGTCCGGCCATAAATTACCTGTTCTTTGAGCGTGCGGAAGAATCGTTCGGCCACGCCATTGGTCTGGGGCTGCTCCAGGAACGCGAAGCTTGGTGCAATGCCCCAGAACTTGAGTTGGTTCTGGAAATAGTCGGAGAGATACTGGCTGCCGTGATCCATCCGGACCGCCAGACCGCGGGCGGCATCTTGCCCGACATGGCCGAACTGCGCCAGGACGCCCTGCGCCACCGGTTCCATCGCCGCAAACCGGTCGCCCTTGCCCGTTACGTGCCAGCCCATGCACTCCGCGTTCCAGTGCTCCATCGCCGTAAAGATCCAGGCGTAACCTTCCTCTACGGTGAAGGCCTTCGTCCCGTCCACGCCCCACATCACGTTGGGTTCTTGCGTCGTAATGGTCCCCTTATGCTCGATCGGAGGAACCGGGGGACGACGGTGCGGCGATAGCAGGTTGTGTTCGCGCATGATCCGCAACACCCGTTTGCGTGAAACGGCCATGCCGCGTCCGAATCTCAGTCGCCGCCACACCTTGCGATGGCCTTCGCCCGAAAATGGCGATTCCTGCAAGTCGCGGCGTATCAGGCCGAGCAGCTCTTCATCCGTACAGGCCGGCTTCGGACCGCGCTTGGCGTGCGGACGTTCCGGCGTCGCGGCTCGTTGCTGCCGGGCATAAAGCGTGGAGCGCGGATACTGGCAGGTCTTGCAGACCCGCTCGACCCCGTAGGGTTTCCCGGTCGTGGGGGAGGCTTCCCGGCTCACTTCCACGACCTCTTGAGCGGTAAAGGGCGGCGCAAGTCCCTTTCGCGCCGAAGCAGTTCATTCTCCATCGACAATTCGCCGATGTGGCGCTTCGCCGCGTCCAACTCCACTTCCAGCGGATCGCCCGTACGGTCTCTTAGCGCCTCGTCGATCCCCAGCAGCGCCTTCTCCCGCCACTGTTCCAAGCGATAGATCTCGACGCCCAGCTCCCGGCTCAGCGTGTCCACCGGTTCCCCGCGCATCAGCCGCAGGACCACCTCCCGCTTACGCCGCACACTCCAACGCTCGTTCGGCCCCAACGGCCCTTGCTTCGACAACGACTCCTTGCTCGATTCTTTGCTCATCACCGATCTCCTTGGTTGCACAGATTAACCTAATTCTGTGTCCAAGAAAATCGGGGCCGCCGCAATCGCATAGGATCCGCGACAGGGTTACTGTTTCGATAAAAGACCCGGGGAATCTTGCGAATCAAACACGCTCCCGTCCGTACCGTGCTTTTCCGGCGCTTATGGCCGGGTCCCTGATTTCGCATCTTCCGGCGTGGCGGCATCCGAAACGGCCCAGGTAATGCCCTTTGCCGCGAGAATTTGCTCACGCAGTTTGGCGGTCACATCCGGATTGGACTTCAAATATTGCCGGGTGGCTTCGCGGCCCTGTCCCAGATTCTCGCCGTTGTACGAAAACCAGGATCCGCTCTTTTGCACGAGTTTCTCCGCCACGGCCAAATCGAGAATGTCACCTTCTTTCGAAATGCCCTCGTCGAAGAGGATGTCGAATTCCGAAACCTTGAACGGCGGACCCAGTTTGTTCTTCACCACTTTGGCTTTGACGCGGTTCCCGACATCCTGCTCATGCTCCTTGATGCTCGAAATGCGGCGCACGTCTATGCGCATACTGGCGTAGAACTTCAATGCGCGTCCGCCGGTCGTCGTTTCGGGATTGCCGAACATCACCCCGATTTTTTCGCGCAACTGATTGATGAAGATGACGAGCGTTTTCGACCGGCTGATGGCCGCCGTCAATTTCCGCAGCGCCTGCGACATCAGCCGCGCCTGCAAACCGACATGCGCATCGCCCATTTCGCCTTCGACTTCCGCCTTCGGCACCAGCGCCGCCACCGAGTCTATCACGATTACGTCCACCGCATTGCTGCGCACCAGCGTTTCGCAAATCTCCAGCGCCTGTTCCGCCGTGTCCGGCTGCGACACCAGGAGATTGTCTATGTCCACGCCAATTTTCGTCGCGAAGGTCGGATCCAGCGCGTGCTCAGCGTCTATGTAGCACGCGATGCCCCCTTCCCGCTGGGCGTTCGCCACCACGTGCAGCGCCAGTGTCGTTTTGCCCGACGATTCCGGGCCGAACACCTCGACCACCCGGCCCGTCGGCAATCCGCCCAGTCCCGTCGCGATATCCAGCGAAAGACTGCCGGTCGAAATGGTCTTCCCCGCCTGCACAAAATGATCGTCGCCCAGACGCACCAGCGTTCCCCGCCCAAACTGCTTCTCCAACTGCGCAACCGCCACCGACAACGCCTTGCCGCGCTCATCGCCCTTCCGGGGTTCCATGGTCAAAATCTCCTTTTAAGTTACTGAATATTTATTCACTATTCGCCCTATATTCGCATAAACGGACGCGCATGTCAAGAAGAGAAAACAACCGCTCATTTCCCTTGCCGTCGAACTATCCGTATACCGGCGGCCAAGACGCTCATCGCCAAACGGCCTCCATTTTTGTTGCGATGTCACACAATTGCCGAAACAGAAGCCGCAGGCTGTCTTTTGCGTTTTGCGCACGTTTCCGCATAATCCTAAAATCGGCAGTTGAACGCGGCTCTTTCGACCAAACCATGGACGAGATGGACATTGTGGACCCAGTGGACTTCACCCGCAAGGGGATTGATTTTCTTGTCCATTTCGTCCACAAGGTCCACGACATCCAGAGGATAGCACGTCGAATCCGATCTTGACTGCCGAATCCAGGATAATACAACACATGTTCCACAATACGGGATCTTGTCCGCAAGTATCAACGCTATACTGGGAATAACTTTGATGGCCGGATTCAAGACAGTTCGCTTGCTCAACAGCGTCAGGCTTGAAAACTAACCGTTAATTGGTGTGTTAATTGGTAAGGGTTTGTGGCCAAGGTTTTCGGCGAGGCGTTCCGGATGCTTCTTTTCCGCTTCGCGTGCGCGTTCGCAGATTGTATGCAAATCGTAGTTCGCTTCACGAGCCAATTCCGCGCGAATTCGACGAATCTCCAACACGATGGGATCGTCATAAGTCTGGTTCTGGGATGTCGTTTTCATCGAGCAATTCCTCTGGTGTGCAGATGATGGGGATAAAGATTTCCATGCGCGTGTTTATCTCCGAAATACGGCGGCGCAAGTGTGCATTCGCGATATGTCTGCAGTTCCAAGTAAGCAGATACTCAATGCCGTGAATGGAGGCCATCGCAATATGAAGCGCATCATACAACGCTTTCCGCGGCAACTGAAGTTCCCGCATGTAGCAGGCGGCCAGGGGCTCCACTGCCGCGGGAGCCGGCAATATCGGGAAATCCGATACAACGCTCATGCGTTTGCTGGCGGCTTCCGAATTGCCTCGTTGGATCTCCGTTTAAACAAATTCCGAAACACAAACCTCATACTTGCCAAGGTGGTTATCCCACCACAGATGCGTGATCTTCTGGTGGCCCGCGACAACAACGTCGTGTGACGGGAGAGCCACTCTGTAACTTACCACTGATGATTCGAGATAGACTCTTGGTTTATCCATTATCTCTCGATCCGTCAGTCAAGGCAACGCTCAAAGCATCTTTTCACAGACCGCACCTGTAGTATACACTACCGGATAGCGGACGTTATCCAACTACCTGAACTCGGAATTTGTGAAAAAATTGCCCATCAGCGTGGCGTAGACTGTCGAGTATGCACATAAAGGGCCTTTTTTCGGTAGATCCGCGCATACTCGACAGTCTGCGCCACGGGTTCTGTCATTTATTCACAACCTCTCGGAAAAAAATCCGGGCCATGTCGCTTCGACTGGTAACATGGGCTTATTCATTGATTGCGGCCTGTCCATATCAATTTCTCATCTTCGAATCCGCAGATTGCCACCCTTGAGCAGCGCTTCGGCCTCCTCTTTCGTTCCGTAGTTGAAATCGCCGGGAATCGAATGGGCCAGCGCGCTGAAGGCGTTGCCGAAACGCAGGCCGTATTCGACTCCTTCGGTCAGCATGCCGTACAGGAAACCGGCGCTGAAGGAGTCGCCGCCGCCCACGCGGTCAACAATCTCGACCTCGAACCGCGGACCCTCGTACACGTGGCCGTCCGCATAGGCCACCGCGCCCCAGGTGTTGCGCCATACGCTGATATCCTCGCGCAATGTGATCGCCACCGCGCTGAAGCCGAATCGTTCGGACAGTTTCCGGGCGACCACCGCATAGGTTTCCGACGAGATCGCGCGAAACGAATCGTCATCCACCGTCGCGTCCCCCTGAATTCCGAAAACCTTCTTCGTATCCTCTTCGGTCGAAATCAGGATATCCACGAATTCCATCATCGGTTCCTGCACGGCGCGCGCCTTTTCGGCGCTCCACAATTTGGCGCGATAGTTGAGGTCGTACGAAACCGTACAGCCCGCCCGTTTCGCCGCCTGCAAGGCGTCGAGCGTAACCGCCGCCGCGGAATCGCCCAGTGCGGGCGTAATTCCGGAACAATGGAACAGGCGCGCGCCCGCAAACACAGCGTCCCAGTCCACCATGCCCGGCTCGATGCGGCTGATCGCGGAACCCGCGCGGTCGTATAGGACCGAACTGGGCCGCGGTGACGCGCCGAACTCGACGAAGTACAGCCCGACGCGGTCGTCCGGCGTCCAGACGACATAATCTGTATCCACCCCGTGTTTGCGCGCTTCGTTGACAATCATGCGTCCCAGCGGATTCCGCGTGATCCGCGAAACCCACCGCGTCTTCAGGCCAAGACGGCTCGCCGCGACGGCCACATTCAATTCGGCGCCGCCGATGCGCACATCGAGACGGTTCGTTTGCTCAATCCGCTGAAAATCCGGCGGCGACAGCCGCACCATGGCCTCGCCGAACGTCACGATATCCATAATACATTTCCTCCTCACGCGATAGTCTCTCTTCTGCATGCCCGTTTTTCAAGCATCCTGAACCCCAAACGAATCATGTGGTCTGTCATTCACCCCGGTTCAACGCGTTCAGGGGTATATGCCCCGCTTTCTTGCGAAACAAGAGAAAACCGCAATCCACGTTGGTCTGGATCAGAAAAATGTTTTTTGTACGATCCCAGGACGCGGTAAACGCCTTGATCAGATCGTAGTCGGTGTCAATCCATGTCTGCGAAAGGTATTGGGTCAGATACGTGTATTCTTGGCCGCGCAACAGAATATAGTCCGGCCGGAAATGGCCGATCATGTCGTACAGGGTCTGGCGGCCCGGCGTGTCGCGCAGGTAGGCGGTAACGTGGCGGTTACAGAGTCCGGGCCAATCGTAGACGATTCGCCGCGAATAATAACCGACGTAACCAAGCGGCTCGCATCCGACGGTTTCGTCCGGCCGCATGACGCGCCCAAGATAGAGTCCCGCCTGCTTGCGCACCGCGTTTTCGATGTTTTCCTGAATCTGCTTCTCCGTCTTGAAGGTCAACGGCAGCACGCCCGCGATACACGCGAGATAAGCCGCGGCCACGAGGCCCAACACGGTGGTCCGTGTGCGGCCTTCCAACGGATAGGCAAGACCGCTCACGCCGCGAAGACTCAGCAGAATCGCCACGGCGGAAAACGGCACAAGATACCATCCATGAATGAACGGTACGAGGAATGTGTAATACAACGTGTACACGAACACGAAGAATGCGGCGGGAAACATCGCCCATTGGCGGCGCCAGAACGCGAAAAAAGTTCCGGCCAGCGCAAGGCACAACATCAAGTCCGACAGATAGCCCTTATCCCAAAAGGGATGGCGGAGGTGCAGTCCGTGGCCGCCGAACGTGAGGCCGAGCGGCGAGAAAATCCAGTCGCGGATACGCTCGACAATCTCCCGTTTTATGGCGAAATAGTTCATGTTCGATTCTTGCCACCAGTGCGGCACGCCCAGCCACTTGGCCACCATCGTATGGGGAATCGGCGATCCGTAGTACCACCAGGCGAACACGATCCAGGGCGTGTAGACGATCGCCGCCGCACCCACGATGCGGGGCAATTGCCGCTTGTCCCTGAAGAGCGCATACACCCCCACGATGAGGGTCCAGAAGGCCAGATCAGGCCGGGCCAGCATGCAGAAACCGAGACTGACTCCCAAGGAAACCGGCTGCCAGGACACCGCATAGTACAGGGAGGCAAGCAAGATCAATGTGGTTACTTGCGTCTCCATGCCGGCCATGCCCCAGAGGATCTGGTGGTGTTCACAGGCCAGGTAGCCCATCCACATTGCCGCAAGCGGTCCCGGCAGGCGGATGCTGCGGTGAAAGGCTATCCCCAGCGCGTAGCAAACGGAAAAGAAAGACGCCAGCACGGAAACGATTTTCAGAAACGGAATGCCCCAGCCCACATGCAGAATATCTCCCACAAGGGGGATCAGCACGCTCAAGGGACTGGTGAATCCGTGCAGCGGCGGTTCGCCGGGGCGATAATGTGTGAGGCCAAGCCCCTGTACGCAGTTTTCCGAATGAAGCGTCGTAATGAGTGCGTCTTCCCACACCCGCCCCGTATAAGCCCAGAAGAACACACGCAGGCCGGCGGCAATCAGCGCGAAAATAAACACCGGCCAGAACATCGCCGTACGATCGCCGTCATCCATCTCGCGAATGCCCGGAAGGGCGGTAAGTAATGCGGCAGGCGATCGCATGGCCGGCCCGCCCGTTACGGGATCGCCAGAAATCGCCGGGGCGGTTCCGGCTTGACGCCGTTGGCCGAAACCTCGAACAACCGCCAGTAACCTTCTATGGCGGCGGGCGTCACGGTAAACGGCGTCGCGCCCCACGGCACCGTCTTTTCTCCTTCCTGATTGTCACGATGCCAATGGCCAAAAATGAGGTAATCGAGCGGGCAATCCACAAACAACGTCAGTTGCGCGCGCATGCCCATCGAAACGTCATACCGGTGCGTCAGCCCGATGGACCAGCGCGCGGGCCGCATACTCCGCCGAAGCAATTCTAGTTCGCCGTTCTGATCGCCCCATTCGTCCGCAACGATATAATCTTTAGTATCATATGACAGATAGGCGTCCGGACCAAAATCGAACCCATACACGTTTGCGCCGAACATGCGGTCGTAATCGCCTGCCCCACGGTCATGATTACCCGGACACAGAAAGGTCGGCAGCGTGATCATATCGAGAATTTCGATAAACGCGGCATACTGTTCCGGGGTGGCGTTGTGCGTGAGATCGCCCGTCAGCACGGCAAATGCCGCGTTTGACGCATTGATTGTTTCGATGGCCTTGCGGAACACGTCCACTCCGCTGCCCCACTCGCGGTGCGCGCCGATATGGATGTCCGTCAATTGCGCGAACCGGTAACTTTCGGGAAAAGAGGCATACACAAACACGGCGCGAACGTTTCGATCCGTCTTGCCCCCGGATTCCGCCACCAACGTATAGCCTCCTTCGGAAACACCTTCGGGTAACCGGCAGCGTCCGCGCCAAACCCCGCGCATTTCCCGCCATTGGACGGCCAGCGGAACCGGGGATCCCTCGCGTTCGAGGCGGAGATCCGCTTTATCGCGGAGTACGACATCGAATTCCGGGGTCTTGCCCACTAGCGCCGGGCGTCCATTGTGCGGTGATCGAATGAGACCGAGTGTTCCGTCCGATTCGCGCGCCCATGCCCCGGCGGCAAGCAGGATGGCCATTCCCATGGCCGAAAACCCGCCCAACCAGCGCACCGCAGCGACAGGCGCTTTCAGGCATGTTCGATTTTGTCCACCCACGGCTTTCAAGATCAATCCCTTCATCGCTTCTGTCCCTTTGGACGCCACACAGGAGCATAATCGGGACCGGGATGATCCGTGAGGCGAACCGGATATTTGCCGGACGGATCGGAAACGTAGATCTCTGGATCGCCGGTGCGGTTGGACACATGGGCAATCCATTTTCCATCGGGCGACCATGCCGGCGCCCACACGTCATAATCAGGCGAGGCCGCCACGGCCGCAACCCGCGCCGTATCCGCAAACACGCAGTACACGCCCCGCCGTCCCCCGCGAAACGACTCGAAGGCCAGCCAACGACTGTCGGGCGACCAGACCGGATTCCAGTCGGACGTCCGATGGTTCGACACGTCCACCGCGCGATCGCGCGTATAACAGAAAATCTCGCGATCACCGCCGTCATTCGACTCGAAGGCCAGCCGGAGGCCGTTGGGACTGGGCGCGGCATTCCATTCCGCATATTCGCCGGAAGCGGATGGCAGCGCCTCCTGAGGAAAGGGAACCACCGAATCCAGCGTCATGAAAAACAAACCCGTGCTCAACCCATTGGGTGTTTTTTCGACGCCCGCAGCCACGATGACCGGTCCATCGCCAAGCCGATCAATTGCCGCCGTACCGCTTTTGACATTGGGATCGGCGTTGATCGCATACAATAGTTTATGATTCGGCAGCCAAACCGGGCGCATGAAACCTTCCACGCCGCCGCCCCACACCGTTTCGGTCCCGGATTCGATGTCGTAGACCACAATCCGTTGCGCCAAACCTTCCCCCGATTCATAGGCGATCAGACGCCCGTCGGGCGACCATTGCGGGAAGGTATTCCATTTGGCGGCATGGACAATCGCACGGGTCTCGGAAGCGTCCGGCCTTGTCAGAACAACCCCCATCCCGTCGGTCTGTTTCGTGGCGAAAGTCAGCCATGCGCCGTCCGGCGACCATGCCGGGGCCCCGTCGGATTGGCCGGGACCCACCGCTACCCTCGTCCGGCTTTCAAGATCGAGGACATGCACACACAGACTGCCCGGATCGGCGCCGGCCAAATAGGCAATCTGCCCGGCCGGCGAAGCCGCCACGATGAATACCAACACCCATGAAGCCATGATTATGCCCGCTCGTCTCCCCGCGCGGCTTTCAGGCGCATCCGCCCGTGCGTTTGCTCAACGCAGCAACGCTTCATTGATGGTGATTTGAATATCGGCCGAATTGACCCGTCCGTCGCGGTTGACATCCGCATCCACAACCGGGCTGTATTTTTGCAGCACGGCGTTGATGACCAACTGGATGTCCACGGCATTCACGAACCCATCCAGATTCACGTCCGCCTTGACAATGGCCACATCCGCCGGAACGTAGGTAAACGCCTCTCGTACCGTACCCGAACCAAAGCGCGTTGTTACCCGGATATCCTCGGCGATTCGCACGCCGCCCACTTCGGGACTGGGCACATGTTCGGGCGTGGTCAATTCGATCCGATTGTCGTTGATCCCGCGCAACGAACGCGCCTCAATGCCGCCAACCGTAACCGAAAGGGGCTGGCCAAGATTTTTGCCCAGCAGGACAATCTCGGTTCCGCCCGCGCTCGATCCCACCGCGCGAGGAAGGCCCGATAACGGCAGGCTCGAAGGCGACACAACGGCGGGCACGTCCGCGCGAAGCGCCACCGTCTGCACCAGCGGCAACGGCATGAGCGTAACCACCGGCGACATACGCGGCATACCGGACAGACCGTAGGCCGTCTTCGGCGTCACGACAAAGAACCAACGATCTTCCGCTTTGAACGCCGTAGGGGGAACCGTCATTTGATTCGTAAGCCCGCCCGCATACACATTGTTCTTGTACCACATGACGATGGAACGGCCTTCGCCGAAATTCAACGGGTCTGAAAGGGCCATCGGATGCGTATAGGTATACTCGGCGGTCAGCGGATATTCCATGCTGACGACACGGCTCCGCGACGGGTCTTCGACCGGATCGCCCGAATGCAACCGTAGATCAATCGCATCGGGCAGCGGAACGTCCACTCCCACCATCAGCGTCACGTCTTGGTACGCGCTCATCGTGCCCAGCGTGGCGGTAATGCGCACCGTGAATATCGTGTTCCGATCTTCATAGGTGGTCTGCCAGCGGAACGCGCCCGTGCCATCGTGATTGTCTGCAAACGGGACGGCGCCGGCGCCATCCCATTCCGCTTGCAACGCCGGCGTGCCCGGCGTGCCCACGGGCACGGTAGTCCGCACATCGAAATTCAACCATTCGCCGGGATCGACCGATTGGGTCGCAATCGGCTCGATCGCCAACGCGGTCAATGATTGCGGCAACTCGGACAGATCCGAACGAACGTTCACGCTGCGGACATTCGGGAAGAGGGTTGACGGATCAACCGGCACGCCCATCCCGTCCGAAAGACCAACCACCGCCGTCCGCGCGCCCACGTACAGATACGTCAACCGCACGTGGCCGCTGTGATAGACCTCCGCCTGTACCGTATTGGGCAGATTGTTGCCCGGTGCGCCTACGGCATCCACGGAAATCATGTTTTCGAACGTAACCACCAGCCGGTCGTCCAGTTCTCGCAGCCAAATCAGACCGCCGGCGGTTGGCATGAAATGCGTGAACAGAAACGAAATGCGCGGCACCGCAAAGTGGGAGGCCAGCGAAGGAACGCTGTTCTCAACGGTTCCCTGCTGGATCGGCGCAAAAGCGATGTAGCCGTTCGCGGCGATGTAAAGCGTGGAATACTTCTTCCCGAAGAACTGGAACGGAGACGAGAACGTATACCCATACACCATGTCCGCGTTGTAGGGTACGGTCTGGGCCACGCCGTCCGCGTCCTGCCGCGCCACCGGAAGCTCGTAAATGTTTCTGCGGATGGTTGCCGCATAGTTCGCATAGTCGGGAAGCGACGGCTCGCCGAGACCGCCCGTCGCTGCCCCCACCGGCCAGAACGTAATCTGGCTATAAGAAAGATCAAAGGGCGAAGGCGTTACCGAAGGTCTGGCCGGCTGCGTCTCAAACGCCTGCGACAGAAAATCGGGCGGTTCCGCCCCGGCCGTCGCGCAACCGGTGGCGCGATCCGGGAATCCATACGCCGTATCGGAAAACAGACTATAGAAATATTTCGTCCCCCGCACAACCGCGATATCAAGGAACTTCTCCTCCGTACCTTGGTAAAGTTGCATGCCGTCGGACGGATTCTGCGGGAATCCCGCCGTGCTCCTGACAAGGATCACCCGGCGGAAATTTTCAGACGACGGATTAGCCCACGTAAGCGCGATAACGGGGCGGCCATACCGGTCCAACGCGGGAAGCGCGCGAAAACCACGGATCTTTTCTTCACTGGTCGCAGGCGCTATTTCAACCGCCTCCGCCGCGGCGCGCACGTTCAACCGCTGGTTGAAATCCAGTCCCTGATTGATAGTGGCCTGGCCGAGAAACATATAGAAATCGCTGAAACTCGCCGCCATCGGCAAGGGCGCAATCTGCGTTTCATAGAACAGCCGCGCAACCGGTTCGATACCCATGCCGGCAACGGTTTGGCCGTTGAACGTGTCGCCGTCCGTCAACAGGTAACACAGCTTGTTCAGGATGCCGCTGTTGTAATGAACGCCGCCATTGTCGCCGAAACCGGTGTAATACAAGGGACTGTTCAGGCGATCCGGATCGCCGAACAACGTCGGGTCTTTCATGCTGCGAATCGCGCCTATCGGCAAATCTTCGCCCATCAGCCAGCGTGCGGCCGCCGTATCCGTGCCTTTGCCATTCGTCAGATCCACGAACTCGCCCCAGATATCCGAAAACGATTCGTTCATGGCGCCCGACTGGCCTTGATAGATGAGATTCGATTCGGAATCGGTCACGCCATGGGTCAGTTCATGCGCCGTGACGTCGTCCACGGCATATCCTTCGCCGAAGACCATCCGGTTCCACGGCTCGCCCGCCCAAAAAGCATTGGGATACGGGCAATAGAAATAACAGTACCGCACCGTCGCCGCGAGTTCCATGCCTTTGTTGTCGATGCTGTCGCGATTGTGTACGCGATAGTAAAAATCGTAGGTATCGCCCAGAAAATCGTAGGCGAGGTCCGCGTCGCGAATGCCGCACGGCGGATCGCCCTCGCTGCGCACCAGCCGTCCCAATGACGCCGTGCTGTCCGCATCAGAAATCGCGCGCACTTTCGCCTCATAGGCCAGCGGGTAATGGAAAACGACCTTTCCGGTGTATCCGTCCACAAGAATGACCTCGATGGCCATGGGATTCTCGGAACTCGCAACGGTCAGTTTCCACGCTATGGTGACGGCCCCTTCCTGGTCAACGATGGCCGGATCGAAGATAACCCGTTGCGGCGTTTCGATGGCGTACTCGCTGATCGCGCCTCCATACTCCTTGATCATCCATTGCGTCGCGGCATCCTGCGCGGCGGTATCGCCGACCGATGGCGTCAGGGAAAGCGCGCCGGTGTCAAGCGGCGTCAGATCGTGCAACACATCGCTCATGACGCACGCCACGCCGGACGTCCCATGGGTCTGCACAACCATCTGGCCGGCAAAAACCGGGATGCCCTGGTAGACCTGCTGCAAGCGCACATAGGTCCGGTCCGTGAACCTCGCGTTGACACGGTCGGTTTCGAAAGTCTGCCGCGAACTGCGCGTGGCGAACGCCCCAATATGCGCCGAAACGAATGCATGGGCCAGCGATTCCGCCGTGGCGGCCTTCGCGCCCTGCGATACCGCAAAGAAAGTATCGGGCGGAGCGCCCACGAATCGAAGGAATCCGTCGTCCGACTGCCACTTGCGCAGCGGCTCCGACGATTGCCCCGCAAGAAGCGCCTTGTAGAGGCTGTCGAGATCCTCGGGATTCACTTCGGCGGCCTGCGCCAGGAATGCCGCAATCAGACATAACCCGCCCATTGCCGCGATCCTCAATCCCCGGCCCCGGCGATTCGCCGCAACAAAACCGTTAGCACCCATCAATGGCCTCCTGCACCGCACTCGACACGAACGAACCGCGTCCGGCGGTTGCCTGTCCGATAGCGCCGACAGATACACGTTTCCTCTTCACGCCACGGCCTAGATGATCGCCGCGGCGGATCTTATTCCTGCACATAGTACTACCACACCCGTTCATCGTGCGCAAAGACACGATCCCGCGCAAGGGATGCAAATCCTTCCGTATGTGCATTCCTCGCCTTACCCGTTCTACACCAACCACATAGGATATGTCAAGGGAAAATCTTCGACGGACAAAGAAAAAAGTGGAAATTGTCCGAATACGGCGCGGCCGGACGGGTGCCCCTTCGGAAACAAACACGGCACCCGCACGAAACATTTCAACCGGGAACAGCCGACTGATCCCGGCTTATTCGGCCGTGCAGTGGACAAGATGGACTTTGTGGACTCAATGGACTTCATCACGATCGCGAGAATAATCACGAACAGTGGCCGGCACTGGAAATCCATTTTTCCATACAACAGGAAGTCCATGGAGAATTCGGCAATGACCGGTTTGACAATGCGCGACTGGAACGCGACAATATCTTTTGTTTGGACAATTTGATACAAACGGCACGACAAGGCGACTATCCGGGTTTCGCCCGGTTGTTCGGTTTCATTCATGGTGATAGATATTGCGTATGGTTCGCGGACGCTTCATTTTATTCCGCCGGATGTGGTGACATGGCTCGGCACGCTGGATATCGCCGAAGCCCCAGAATTGAACGATCGCGACGAGGCCATCCGGCAAGCGCTTCGGCAGCCGATCGGATTGAAACACGGGCTTGAGGGCATTGTAAAACCGGGCGAAACGGTCGCGGTGATCGTATCGGACGCTTTCCGGCAGACCCGCGCCGACCAAGTGCTGCCCATTCTCATCGCTAAACTCAATGACGCGGGTATTCCGGACACGGACATCCAGATTTTGTTCGCGACAGGCGTTCATCGCGCGCCGAGATGGGATGAACAAGTGCGTATTCTCGGCCCCGCGATATTCCGGCGATTCAAGGATCGCGCTTTCGCGCACAACCCCCGCGACGAGGCCAATCTGGTCGGCGTTGGAACGACCTCGCGCGGCACACCGGTCATCGTAAACCGCCGCGCGGTCGAAGCGGACCGGCGCATCGTTGTCAGCGCGGTCGTATTCCATTACTTCGGCGGATTCGGCGGCGGACGCAAGTCCATCCTGCCGGGTCTGGCTTCCGTTGAAAGCATCGCGCGCAATCACTCGATGAATCTCGATCCCGCCGAAGATCGCCTGAACCCCGATGTGCGCATTGGCATTCTCGACGGCAATCCCGTCGCAGAAGATATGCTGGAGGCCGCGAGGCTCGTCGGCGTTGATTACACGGTCAACACGGTCTTGAACCGGCACGCGCAGATTGCCGCTGTGTTCGCGGGCGAACTCGACGCCGCCCACCGCGCCGCGGCCGATTATGCGCGGCGTCTCTTTGCGGCGCCCATTTCCGAACGCGCCGATCTGGTCGTCGCCAATGCGGGCCCAAGCCGGAATTTCGTGCAAAGCCACAAAGCGTTGTACAACGCCTATCAGGCCGTGAAACCCGACGGACGAATCGTGTTCATCGCCCGCTGTGAAGAAGGTCTCGGCGGCGAGGCCTTTTCCAAATGGATTCGCCTTGGCGACCGCCAAGCCATCATCGCCGGTCTGCGCCGCCACTCCGAAATCAACGGCCAGACCGCCCTTTCGACGGTCGAAAAAGCGCCGATCGCGCTATTCGTCACCGACATGACCGAGGAAGAGGTCCATACCCTCGGCGGGCGAAAATCCCCCACGCTCGAACAAGCCATCGCCACCGCCTTGTCCGAACTGGCCCCGCGTTCACCCATCACCGGCTATATCATGCCGTCCGCCGCGTACACCGTGCCGCTCCCCGCATGACAATCGCCGTTTTCCGATCTCGTGTAGTGAGTCACAATTGATGCCACGTAAACAAATGAACCTGGATTCGCCAGCCAAGATCGGATTCTATATGCTATCCTCTGGACATCGTGGACCTTGTGGACGAAATGGACAAGAAAATCAATCCCCTTGCGGGTAAAGTCCACTGGGCCCACAACGTCCATCTCGTCTATGGTTTGGTCGAAAGAGCCGCGTTCAACGGCCGATTTTAGTACCTTGATCGAAACATTGCGGCTGGGCCGCCTTAGGATGAAGAAAACCAGCGAAAAACAGGGACTGACTCGCTTTTCGGCCGTTTAAAAAGCGTGTCTGTCCCTGCTTTTCGCGGCGTTCCCGCGTCAAAATCAAAATAAGATGCCTTCAGCATGACTCACTGCGCTAGGCTTTTTTTTGTTGGTCCAGCGCTTGGCGAAGGAACAGCCCAAGGGTTTCCTGCGTAAACGGCTTGCGCACAAACGAACACGCCGATTCCTCGAACATCTCCCGCGCCGCCGCATCCACGTCATATCCCGTACAAACGATGATTTTCATGTCCGGGCGCGCTTCGCGCAGGAAATGATATGCATCGAATCCGCTCATAACGGGCATGCCCAAATCGAGGAACGCGGCATGGATGACGCCGTCATGGGTTCGGGCCACCTGAACGGCTTCGAGTCCGTTGCGCGCGGCCAGAATGCGGTAGCCTAGCCGTTCGAGCGTGCGCCGCATCAACTGGATCACCGCCTCCTCGTCGTCAATAACCAAGACGGTTTCCGTCCCGCGCCGGTCTCCAAGCGGTTCCGGAGCGTCTTCCCGCGCCAAAGGATCACAGGCCGGCAAGTACACCCGAAACACCGTGCCTTCGCCGGGTTTGCTCTGCACGGCGATGAATCCGTCGTGATTGGACACGATGCCGTACACCGCCGACAAACCCAGTCCGCGGCCGTGAAACTTGGTCGTAAAAAACGGTTCGAAAATTCGGGCAAGGACATCCGGCGGAATCCCCGCGCCCGTGTCTTCCACAACAAGCGTCACATACCGGCCCGGCGGAACCCTCACCGGCGGATCGTCCAACGGTTTCGCGACATGCACGTTATGTGTTGCCACGACCATGCGGCCGCCGTCCGAAAGGGCTTCGGCGGCATTGAGACATAGGTTGGCCGCGACTTGGTGCATCTGCGTGGGGTCCGCCTTGACGGGCCACAACCCGGGCTGAAGACGTTCTTCAATGGCGACGCGCGAACGAAACGCATGCGCATGCAGCCGCAACACTTCGCGCACCACGCCGTTGAGCGCGACTTCCCGCACCTGGTTCTTGCCGCCCCGCGCATAGGCGAGCATGAGCTGAGCCAATTCCCCTGCCCGGCGCGCGCTTTCAATGATGTCGGAAAGCATGTCCGCGGTCTCCGGATCCCCATCAAAATCCATCCGCAAGAGATCCGCGTTGCCCAGCACACCCACCATCAGGTTGTTGAAATCATGCGCAATGCCTCCCGCCAGCGTTGCCGTCGCCTCCATGCGCGACATGCGAATCAGGGCTTCCTCGGCGTGTTTGCGCGCCGTGATGTTCTGAAAAACCGCGACGCCGCCATAGATGTGCCCCCGCTCATTCCGCAGCGGAGCGCCCCGTAAAAGAAACAAGTGATCCTGATAGGGAATTTCGCCGGATGTCGGATGTCCCGCCAGCACGCTGCGCAAATGCGGTTCAATCCATGCCAGCAACCCTCCCACTTCCGGCAAATCGGCGATCCGTTTGCCGGCCAATTCTTCCCGGTTGAAGCCGTGCAGTTCCCATTCCGGTCCTTCCGCAAGCATGATCCGCGCCTCCGCATCGAACATGATCACGGCACAGCCGGGCAAATTCGCGGCAAGCGTGCGGTAGCGCGCTTCGCTTTGCCGGAGCGCATCCCGGGTCTTCGTGCGCTGGATCGATCCACCGATCGCCGCCGCCACCGCGGCCAGCACCGCCTGCTCGCTGGCCAGCCAGGGCCGGTCCGGCTGGCAAGCGCCGAAGGCGATAAAACCCGACAGGCCTTCGGCAAATATGGGCAGCGCCAGAACCGCACGAACCCCCAGCAGCGCCAGTATCGGTCTCTCGGATTCAGGCAAGGTTCGGTCGGAACCGGCCACCGGATTCCCCGCTTTCAACAAATCATGCCAACGGGCCAAAGCGGGCCGGTAGGAAATATTTTGAAGCGCCGGGTTTTCAGGATCGAACACCATATCGGAAGCACGCCAACTATATTGCAGACTGGCCTGCCACTCGTCCGTTGCGGCGTCGTGATGATTTTCAAACACATAAACGCAATCCACCTTCGCGGCTTCCCCTATTTGCCGGAGCGCGGCACGCATGGCCATGCCCAAATCCGGCACGGTGGCCAAGGTGCGCGTGGCTTGCGCAATCCCTTCGCATAACCGGCCGCAATGCTGAACCATGTCATCCAATTCGGACCTTGGATCTTGAGAAATCGCAGGTCCGCCCCTGACGTCGTCCTCGCCTACTGCGTTGCGCATCATGGCTTTTCCCCTTTGATCCGATGGGGCCGGACACAAATCCATACAATCATATCCTAGCAGGGTTGTCTCACTCCGTCAATCCAAATGCAAAGCATTTGCGAAATGACGCGGCCGGGCGAAAAACCGGGACGGAGGGGTGGTGAATAAATGATGCAATCCGTGGCGCAGACTGTCGAGTCTGCACAGACATACCGAAAAAACTTTACGCAGACTGGACAGTCTGCGCCACGCGGAAGGGCTTCTTTCATAGGATTTGACATGGGTCCTGTCCACAACCCAGTCTCTTTTCGTGCTCGTGTTCGTCATCGTCATCGTAATCGCTCTAAGACCCTGCGATTTTCGCACTCGCTCAATCACTTCAATTGATTGAGCACACGTTGTCCAAAAACTTCTTGTTGTTATCGAGAGAAACCAGAATTTATGGTACTGACTCGGTTTTCGGTTGTATGAAAAGTGTGTCCGCCAACAAATCGTTACACGACGGCCTATTTCGCAAATGCCTCATCCGCCCTGCACAAATCCTACAGGGGAGGGTCGGCGTCCTCGCCGACCGGCGCGCGGGGACGCGCGCCCTCCCAAACTTCAAGAAACATCATCCTTTTTCTACTGAATCGCAGCCACTACGGAATGAAACGTACCCGGCCGCACCGCACGTGCGGATCGCGGTTCTTCATAACGCCCTTCACAACACCTTCACAAAGCCTGTCAAAACGACTTGAAACGAACGGCCTGTTTCAGTACATTATATTGTGCGTGACTTGGAATGGCGCGCGTGGTATAGTGGACAAGGTGGAGACTCTGGGAGTCTCTGCGTAGTATGGCCAATTTTCACCGCGTGGATGCGGTGCGAACGGAGGTTACAGCGGAATGAAGCACGTGGCGACGATATCGAAGACACCGGGCATGGCAAGCACCACCGGCACCGTTGACGTGGAAACGAAGATCACCTTCATTGTCAACGTTTTGAATGCCTTCAAGCCGTTGCTCCAAGCCAAGGAAGACGCCCTGAACCCGGAGAGTTGACCGCGCCCCTCATCGGGCCGGGTGGCCCATCATATCCACAAACGCGCGGAAGAGTTCGGGATCGAGGTCGGCGGCAAGCCTTGTCCGCATGATGGACAGGGCGGTGAATGTTTTTTGCGCTTGTTGAAACGGCCGGTTCGTGGTAAGCGCGTCGAATACATCCGCGATGGATACGATTCGTACAAAGGGGGAAATCGAATCGCCGGCCAAGTTGTCGGGATAACCCCCCCCACGCCGCTTTTCGTGGTGGTGGAGTACGATGTCCAGCGCAATCTCGCCCACGGCGCCCGTCGCCGACAAAATTTCATAGCCGTAAACGGGATGCTGCCGCATTTCCTCCCACTGGCGTTCGGACAGCGCGGCGCTGGAAGCGAGAATGTCCGGGTTGATGCGGCTCTTGCCCACGTCATGCAACAACGCGCCGATGGCCAGTTCGCGCAAGGTGGCGGAAGAGGCGTGGCCGCTGCGCTGGGCAAGCGACACCGAATAGGTGACCACGTTTACGCTGTGCGTGTAGATTTTATAATCGAGCGACACCTGCTTGAGCAGGGCCGAAAAGGAATCGCGCTCGGTCAGCATGAAATTCACCGTGCTCTTGACGATGTCCTTGCTGCGTTTGACATTGTCCGATGAACCGGGTTCCTGCAAAATATCTTCAACCAATCCGCTGGACGCCGCATAGAGGGCTTCTGATTTTTCTTCGACGGGAATGCTTTCATCTTCCAGGATAGACGCGAGATTTTCCTCGACGTAGCGACCATAGGCGCCCTGATGGCTGGCCCGGATATAGACCGTATCCAAGTTGCTGTCGAGCAGGCGCTGCCGGACCGCATCGGTAAAACGGACGTTCCGTTCGCTGTACAGCACGAAAGGCTGGCCGGGCGCCGGCTGAAAATAGATGTCGAAATTGGTCACGGTGTCGAGCCGGAGCGAAGCCAGTTTGATCGGCATGAACGATCCGGAATCCCGCTGATCTTCTTCCTGCATTACGGCTGCTTGGGGCATTTTCTGCGCGCCTCTTTGTTTCCGTTGTTATCGTACCATCCCGCCGGTTATCCTTCAAGACGGCGGCCATCAGGCCGCTATTTCATGTGATACCGGCCATTTGGAAGGGAAAGAGACATGGGCAACGATTTCGACATAAGGCTTTTCGGCCTCGAGGACCGCCGCGGGGAGGATTTCTCCGCGCACAACGCCGAGGTTGCGGAACTTTGGAGGGCATTCGAGGCGCGAACACCGACACGGACACCGGTGCGCTTTACCTGCAACCCGCGCATCCTGATGCTCGACCCCGCCTACAACATCCGGAACGTCGGATACGAGGAATACATGCATGATCCCGAAATCATGGGACAGGCCGTTCTCGAATTCCGGTATTGGCTGAGGCATTATCTTCCCGGCGACACCGAACGCGGCCTGCCGGAACAATGGACCGTGTCGGTGGATTTCGAGAATTTTTATGACGCGGCATGGTTCGGATGCCCGGTGCATTATCGCGACGGCCAAGTGCCCGACACGACGCCCATTTTGAACGACGACAACAAGCGGATGCTGTTCGATCGCGGCATACCGGAGCCGTTTGCGGGCGATTGGGCCGGGCGATGCCTGCAATTCCTCGACCATTTCAATCGCAAGAGCGCGCAAGGATGGACGTTTATGGGGCGGCCCGTAATCGCGGACAAGTGGGCGCCGTTTTGCGGATGCGACGGACTGTTCACCGTGGCTACGTCGTTGCGTGGATCGGCGGCGCTGTGCCTTGATCTGCTCACCGATCCCGATTATGCAATCGAGTTGCTCGAATTTATCCATACGGCCGTCACCCGCCGCATGAAGGCGTGGCGCGAATTTTTTGAATGCCCCGTTCCCACAGATGGATTTGCCGCGGCGGACGATGCCATCGAAATGTTGTCGGAAGAACAATACCGGACATTCGTGCTGCCGCTTCACCGGCGGTTGTTCGACCAGTTCGCGACGCCCAAAAACCGCGCCATGCACCTGTGCGGCAATGCGCAGCGGCATTTCAAAACAATCCGCGACGAACTCGGCGTGAGCGCGTTTGACACCGGTTTTCCGATTGATTTCAGCGCGTTGCGCAAAGACCTCGGCCCGGACGTGCTGGTGTCGGGCGGCGCGCCCATTTCCTTCTTTCTGCAGGACGACCTCGCACCGCTGATTCGCGAAACGGAACGCATCCTGAATTCCGGCATACGCGACGGCGGTCGCTTCATCCTTCAGGAAGCGAACAATCTTCCGCCGTGCGCGCGCCTCGCCGCCTGTGAAGCCTACTGGAAGATGGGCCGAAAGAGCGTGGCCGTTTCGTGACGCCTCCGCCCCACGAAGCCGGACGCTTCGTGGGGAATGTCGAAACCCTTCACGGATTGTACCCCGGTCGCCAGCCCTATCCGCCATACAACCCAAGGCCATTTGCGCAGTCCAACCCTTTTCGGATATGCTGTGCACTCGCCGCCGTACCGATGACGGTACGGCGGTTTTTCGTGTAACTACCTTTCGAGGAGACTATCGGATGAATACCAAGTTTGCAGTCGTGGGCATTCTGTTGGCGGCATTGGCAGCCGCCGGTTGCGGCCAGAGCGCTACGCCCGCGCCCAATTCCCCCGCAGGCGACGTATCGGCGTCGGCGCCGGTTACGCCGGTAGCGACCGGCGAGAGCGACGCGGCCAAAGACGGCGAATCACAGCCTGAAAACGCGCCCGTAGTCATCGGCGACGCCCTGGCCGAGGACGCTCAAAAGGAACCGGAACTGCCTGAAATTGTCGCCAAAGTGAACGACGAGCCCATCCCGGGAAAGCAATTTGCCCGGCAGATGGCCGCCCACGAACAAATGATGGGCGCTCACGGCATGCCCGGCAAGGCAGGTGCGGAACAGCGCAAGAAAGTACTTGACGCGGTGATAGACGAAAAAGTCCTCTCGATACTGGCGAAACAGGCCGGGATCGAGACATCGGACGAGGAAGTCAAGGCCGAATTTGAAAAGGCCAAGGCCCAGATGCCATCGGAAGAATTTTACAAGCAATACCTCGAAAGCCAGGGCATGACCGAAGAAGATTTGCTGGCGCTCATTCGCACCAAACTCAACAATCAGAAGTTCATGGAAGCCAAGACATCGGATATCACGATACCCGAAGACGAGTTGAAGGCTGAATATGAAAAATACAAATCCGCCGGCCAGATGGAACGCCCTGAAGCGACCACCGATGTCGCCCATATCCTGGTGAAGGTTGACGGCAAGGACGATGCCGCATGGGCCGCCGGCAAAGATAAAATTGACGCCGCACGGGCGCGAATCGTCGGGGGAGAAAGTTTCGCGGCGGTCGCAAAGGAAGTTTCGGACGATCCCGGATCGAAAGACCGCGGAGGCGCCTATCCCAATACACCCAAAGGGAAAATGGTCCCCGAATTCGAGGAAAAAATGGCCTCCACGCCCATTGGAGAAATAAGCGATCCGTTCAAGACCGCCTATGGATGGCACATTTTGACGGTTACCGGCAAACATGAGGCCGGCACGGTGGCCTTTGAAGAAATCAAGGACGACCTCCAAAAGTACATGCTGAGTAAAAAGCGCTACGAAGCCATCAAAAAGATTGTGGAGGACGCCCGGCCCACCATGAAAATCGAAGTATTCCTCGATGGCGAAACCGCGTCCGGCGAAACGCCTCCGGCCGCCGCCCCCGAAACGCCGGCTGCACAAGAGAAACCGGACGGCGTATAATCGCGTTTCGATATGTGTTCGTGAAGAGCCGGCCCTGGCAGGCTCTTCCTCATATACAACGGGGAAATTGTCTATGAGACCTATTGACGTGACGATCGTCGGCGGCGGGATGATCACGCATGATCTGTTACTGCCGTCCATTTATCATTTGCAGCGGACCGGCGTGGTCGCGCATATCGCCGTCTGCGCGCTGAACAGCCCGCCGTTGCGCGCTTTGCGGGACAGCAAGGATATTCAAAACGCGTTTCCGGGCCAGTCCTTCACGCCGCATCCAGCCTTCGATACCGATCCGGACGCAACGTTTCCCGATTTGTACAAACAGGTTCTGGCCGGCATGAAGCCGCGCCAGGCGGTCGTCGTGGCCATGCCCGATCCGCTGCACTATCCGGTCATTATGGAGGCCTTCAAGCACAACCAGCATGTACTCTGTGTCAAACCGCTGGTGCTCGAATACAAGCATGCGATCGAAGTCGAACGAATCGGCAGGGAAAAGGGCCTCTTCGTCGGCGTCGAGTATCACAAACGTTTTGATACCCGCGCGCTGATGGCGAAACGACATTACGAACAGGGTCATTTCGGCCAATTCATCATGGGCGAAGCCAAGATGATTGAACCGTATTACTACCGGCATTCGAATTTTCAGAATTGGTTCACCTGCGACAAGACCGACCCGTTTGTTTACGTCGGTTGCCATTACGTTGATTTGGTCTGTTTCATCACGGGCCTGAAACCAGCGGCCGTATCCGTCAGCGGCGTCAAGGGACGTTTCCCGAACGGCAACGAAGGCTACCTGTGGGCGAATGGCCGCGTCATCTTCGAGAACGGCGCGATTCTGTCCGTTACGGACGGACTCGGCTATCCCGACGACGGCGCGGGCAGCAACGAACAATGCCTGAGCATGTTTTTCGAGGGCGATGGGAAAACGGGCTGCCTCAAACACGACGATCAGTTCCGCGGCGTCTGCCACAGTTATCTCGACGGCATCGGCTGCGCCGGTTCGACGTTCAACTTCGTCAGTCCCGACTTCTACCAGTTGGTCCCCTGGGAAGGTCCCGGCTACAAGCCCGTCGGCTACGGATTCCTGTCCGTTGCGGCCACCTTGGAAACGATTCGGCGCATCGAACACGAAACCAGCGGTCTGCCCGAATCCGAGGCACTCGAACGCCGACGCGCCATTATCCGTGAAACCGACGCCAAAGGCATCATCGCCACGCCCGCCAATTCGAGCGTCAACGAACTCGTCATGGAAGCGGCGCGTCTTTCCATCCTCAACGACGGCGCGATGGTGGATATCGTTTACGGCGACACGCCGCGCGTGGTCTTGCGATCCCGATAACGACAATCGCTATTAAAAATGCGCATTACCCCTTCACCGCTCCCAACTGGATGCCTTGGACAAGATATTTCTGCATCAGGATGAAAAGAATCACCAGGGGCAAAATGTTCATGACGGATGCGGCCATGATGAGGTTAGTCTGGCGTCCGTACACCGTGTCGAAATAGAGCATTCCGATGGGAAGCGTGCGCAGGTGTTCGCTCTTGATGAGCACGAGCGGCCAGAAAAAACTCCCGTAATTGCCCATAAACGTGAAAATGGATAGCACGATCAATCCGGGCCTTGCCAGCGGCAGGATCACATCCCAGTAAACCTGCCAGGCCGACGCGCCGTCTATGGTGGCCGCCTCGTCGAGTGACGGCGGGATCGTCAGCATGAACTGGCGCAGTAAAAACGTGCCGAACGCGCTGAAGGCCGCGGGCACGATCAGTCCGATGTACGAATCAAGCAGGTGCATCTTCACCATCAGCGTGTAATTCGGGATCATCGTGACGACGCCCGGAATCATCATCGTCGCGAGATAGAGTTTGAACACGTGGTCACGCCCCGGCCAGCGCAGCCGCGCGAACGCGAACGCCGCGAGCGAACTCGTGAAACACGTCAGCAGCGTCACCCAGGCCGCGACGAACACGCTGTTGAAATAGTAGCGCTTGAACGAAATATCCTTGTTGTTGAGGACGTCGGTATAGTTCGACGGCTGCCAATTCACCGGCAACGGATTGAGGTTGAACTGCTGGATCTCGTTCAACGGCTTGAAACTCGCAAAAACCATCCACAGAAACGGCAGCAGCATCGTCAGCGCGACCACGGCCAGAAATGCGTGTGACACGGCAAAACGCCCAGTCCGGAACCACCATTCGGACAATGTGCGCGGTTTATTCGTTGACATAGCGGCTCCCGAAACGCCAGTTGACCAGCGTGATGGCGAATACAATCGTAAACAGAACCCACGCCACGGCGGAAGCGTAACCGATCTGAAATTCCTCGAAGGCTTTTGTGTAGATGTAATACGACAGCGTCGTCGTCGTTCCAGCGGGACCGCCGAGGGTCATGACGCGCGCCTGTTCGAATCCGCCTTGCAGGCCGCCGATTACGCTCATGATCACGATGAAGAAGGTCGTCGGCGCCAGTTGCGGCCATGTCACGTGGCGAAATTGCGCCCAGCGTCCCGCGCCGTCAATCGAAGCCGCTTCGTACAGTTCCGGCGGAATATTGGAAATGCCGGCCAGATACAACAGCATGTTGCCGCCGCCCGCCGCCGTCCATATGCCCATGATGATGATCGCGTCTCGCGCGCCGAGTCCGAACTGGCTCGCGACTATATCAACCCGTTCCGCACTGAGGGCCAGCAAGTTTTTCGTCGAGGAAAGCCATGTCGGCGGTTCGATATGGCCCAGATGCAGCCATTGCAGGACCGACTCGATGATGACGTTGATGGGACCAAAATTCGGATTGTACAGCGCCTTCCACAAGATTAGTAGCGCGACGCCGGACGTGAAACTGGGCAGATAGAACAGCGTGCGGTAAGCCACCATTCCGCGCAGGCGCTGGCTCAGAAGGATAGCGAGGAACAATGAAGCCGCAATGGCGACGGGCATACCGAGCATGAAGTAGATCGTGTTGATGAAATAGAGCCAGAAATCGTGATCCGAGAAGAGTTTCGCAAAATTGCCGATGCCCACCCACTGGAATGAAACCGTCTTCATCAGGTTCCAATTGGTGAATGCCGCGCCGAGCGAAAACAGCACGGGAAACAGCGTGAACACGAGAAAGCCGAGAAAATTCGGCAACAGAAAACATAGCGCCGTCCCAAGCACCAACCGGTTGCGCCGCTTCATGGCGCATCCTCCGGGCGATCCCACGCAGGACGCGCCCCGGCCGCAAGCGCCTGAAAATAGCGATCTTTCAACTCCGGATCACCCCGAATCTGTTCGACGATGGCTTCATTGATGGCGCGCGCCGCATCGCGCATCGCTTCGGCGCCCGTCTTGATGCGTTCACGCAGGAAATCGCCCTGTTTGAGGAAAACGCGGTCCACGAACTGCCCATTGACGTACGGCGATACCTCGAAGGGCACGGCATCCTCCAATGCCGCGCGCCAAACCGCGTTGTAGTCCTCTTCGGGATGTTCCGGATTGTGCAGAAAGTCATCGGTATAGTTGTATGCCATCACGGGCGCGAGCGCATCGGCCTGCCGGTTGATAAGGTTGTTCCAGTCGGGACCATGGAGATATTCGAGAAACGCGAGTGCGCCGTCGCGATTGGGGCTTTTGGCATTGATCAAAGAAGCGCGCCCGTAACCAAACAAACGGCGTGACGGCCCCGCGGGAATCTCGACCGCGCCGAGACGCAAATGCGCATAGTCTTTTCCACGTAACATGCAAAGCCACCAGCGGCCTCCGACAGCCATCGCGCCGCGGCCTGCCCCGAACAGCGAAATAGTGCCCGATCCCCATCCGCCCGCCGTGGCCATGGCTAATTCCTCCGTGGGCGAAGGCAGCACGTGATGCGTATGGATGAGGTCCTGATAGAACTGCGCCGCCGCGCATGCTTCCGGCGAATCGAGGACGCAGCGTGTGCCTTCCGGCGTATAGATCGTCGCATTCCACTGTCCGAGAAACACGCCTATCCAATCCCACGTGCCCATCATCAGTCCAAATTGAATGGGCCGCCCCCGCGAATCGAACTTGGTAAGCCGCTTCGCAATCGGAAGAAATTCCCGCCATGTCCAGTCGCTTTTCGGATACGGCTCGCCCGCCGCATCGAATATCGCCTTATTGAACCATAGCGCCGGACCACCCCCGTTGCCCGGATGGCCATAGACCCGTTCTTCATATCGGACCAGCGGCAAAAGACACGGCCACACTTTGAAAATATCAATCCCCCGCGCCTGGAACGCCTCCGTACAGTCGTACGCGATACCGGATCGCACAAAAGCCGTCAATTGAAATCCGCTATAGCAATCAAAAATATCGGGGCCGACGCCGGCCAGACATTGCACGATCGTTTTTTCCATGCCCATATTCTGCGGATCGAGGCGAAGATGATATTGCGGATTCAGCCGGTTGAAAAGATCGATCTGCTCGCGGCGCACAGGATTGTCGTCGCAGACCCAGACAATTTCGACGCGATCGTCGTCCCGTCCGCCTGGACGCCACATCCACGCCGCTACGGACAGCAATGTCATTACAATAAAACTTCCCAGAAAAACGTACTTCATGCACGATCTCCGGATGGTCCATCACCCAGTGTAGCCGCAATTCCGCTTCCGAGTCCATCTTTTCACCAACCGCATCGCAATGGCATTGATTATTTCCATCTTGCGCGACGCCGCCGCATTCCGCATGAGGGCATACACGAAGGATCCCTTCCCAATCGAACCGGAGTTTGTAAAAAAATAGCCCAACCGCGTGGCGCAGACTGTCCAGTCTGCGTAACAGGTGTTTTCCCTCCGGAGATCGGCGCAGATACGACCGTCTGCGCCACAGGAACCCACGCCCGGCACGCCAATTTGACCCCATCCCACTGCCCGTGATATCGTGCCTTTCACCTTCGGGCGGTTAGCTCAGTTGGTTAGAGCACCTGCCTTACACGCAGGGTGTCGGGTGTTCGAGTCACCCACCGCCCACCAGCCTTTTCTGGCGTCCCCCCGATGTGAGCGTTGAATATCTCCCTGTGCCCACCCGGCATAGGGGTTGATTGACTCCTGTTTCCGGCTGACTAACGTTTCCCAATTTCTCGCAGGGTTTGCAGGCAGATGTCGGGTTTGTTGGTGATGATGCGGTTGATGTTCCAGCCGGCAATCCGGCGCATCACGTCCGGGTCATCCACGGTCCAGATGGCGACGGCCCGGCCTTCGGCGCGGCATTGGCGTACGCCGGCTTCGTCGAGCGAATCGAGATTGGAATTGAAACCGGCCACGTCAAGCCAGTTCCGCCATTTCAGGTAGAGCGGCCATCGCTGTGGATTGTCTTTGTCTTTGAGGGCCAGCATCTCGACGCGGATGCGCGGGGCTTCGTGGCGGGCGATGGCGCAGACGATAGGCGAGAAGGATTGGATGACGACCTGGCGGGCCATGCGGTGTTCGCGGACGATCGCGACGACCTTGCGCGTAAGTTCGAGGTTGCGCGTGCCGCTTTCCACGATCATGCGGTGCATCGAACGTTTCATTTCCGGCGTCATTCGCGTCCGTTCGCCGGCCATATGCACAATGTCCGCCATGAGCCGCGAATCGTCCTGGGCGTTCTTGATTTCGATGTAGACGCCGATGCGGCGTTCGCGGGCCAATTCAAGCGCTTCCGAGAGCAGCGGCAGGCGCTCTCCGGCATACTGGGAATCTTTCCACGCGCCCGCATCGAGTTGTTTCAACTCGGCCAGGGTATGATCGCGGACGGGGCCCTCACCGTTTGTGGTACGGTCGAGCGTGTCGTCGTGGATTACGACGACATGCCCGTCCTTGCTGAGGGTACAGTCCAATTCGAACCAGTCCGCGCCCATCTCTTTGGCGAGGGCGAAGGCGGCAAGGGTGTTTTCCGGCGCATAGGCGCTTGCGCCACGGTGGGCGATGACGTCAATGGCGCCTTTCGGCGCGCCGGGGTGAAACGGTGTGACGCATCCAGTCATGGCCAATATCCCCAATAATAGTACAATGACACCACTGAATTCGATACGCATCCCAAAGAGTTCCCGGCGGCCAACGGTTTCTTTCAGAGCCTGTGAAAAAATAGCCCGGCCGCGTGGCGCAGACTGTCCAGTCTGCGTGCTTTTTTTGTAAATCTGCGCAAACTCGGCCGTATGCGCCACGGATTTCGCCATTGATGCACAACCTCTCACAACACGCCGTACTTGGACAATGCAATGAACTCCCCGTTCGAGCGGTCGGTAACAGGTGAGTAGCCGGGCAACGGCTTGATTTGCGTGTGGTACGCATCGAGCAGCCAGGCGGGTTGCGGGAAGTAGTCTTCTTCCATTTCGGCGGGAGGGACGATCCAGTTACGGGCGCCGACCACGCAAATCGGGGCGTCGAGATCGTCGAACGCAATTTGGCCGATCTGGCCGGCGATGGTATACAGGTAACTGCCGCGTTCGCAGGCGTCGCTGGCAAGAATCAATTTGCCGGTCTTCTTGACGGAAGCACACACGGGTTCGAGGTCGAAGGGCACGAGGCAACGCCCGTCAATCAGTTCGACCGAGAGGCCGTAATCGTTTTCGAAACGTTTGATGGCTTCCTGCGCGACATACAGGGTGGCGCCGAAAGTCAAAATCGTCAGGTCGCGTCCTTCTTTGATAATCGCCGGTTCGCCCAGCGGAACAGTGTAGTATTCGGTGGGCACGCCGCCGGGCCAAATGATCTCGGTCTGGTTGTAGAGGCGCTGGCTTTCGAAGAAGACGACCGGGTCATTGCCCATAAGTGCGGACGCCATCAAACCTTTTGCATCGTAGGGCGTGGCCGGGAATGCGATCTTGAGTCCGGGAATGTGCGCGGCGAGCGCCGTCCAGTCCTGCGAATGCTGCGCGCCGTATTTGCTGCCGACGGATACGCGCAACACGACGGGCATCCGGCAATACCCCGCCGACATTGCCTGCCATTTCGCGAGTTGGTTGAAGACTTCGTCGCCGGCGCGGCCCATGAAGTCGCAATACATCAATTCGACAATTGGACGGCCGCCTTCGAGCGCAAATCCCACCGCCGTGCCCACAATGGCCCCTTCCGAGATCGGCGAATTGAATAAACGATGATATGGCAGCGCCTCGGTCAATCCCTGGTACACGCCGAACGCGCCGCCCCAGTCACGGTTTTCTTCGCCATAAGCCACGACGCGCCAATCGTTGTAAAAGTGATGGACGATCGCCTCGAAAAGGGCATCGCCGAAGGTCACGGCCTTCGCGCCCTTCAACACGGCGCCGTTTTCATCAATCCCCTTGCGCGACTTCTTCGCGATTTGCTGGACGCGGGGAATCTGATCCATTGGAATCCGGACGTCATCGGGCCGGATAAGTCCCGGCAATTTTTCTTCGCGCACGTTCGAGAACATGCACAGGGCGACGCCCGTGTGCGCGCCGAGTTTCATCCGCGGTGAAACTGAGTCGTCCGCGACGAGGCGGCAGGCCTTGCTTATTTTTCGCTTGGCGTATTCGCGCACCGCCTGCAATTCATCCTCCGACACGACGCCCGCAGAAACCATTTTTGCACCGAATTCGAGCAGCGGATCCACCTTCCGCCACATCTCGATTTCTTCACGTTCGCGATAGGACGATTGATCGCTGGGTGAGTGGCCGGTCTGCCGGTAGCATTGGACGTCGAGCAAAACGGGGCCGCGTTTTTCGGCGAGGATTTGCAATTTGCGCTTGTAGGCGTCCGCCAGGGCGAGCGGGTTGTTGCCGTCCACCGTCTCCGCGTGCATGTTGTCCGGATTGAGCGCCGCGCCGACCCGCGCCAAGTGATCGAATCCCATCGTTTCGCCGATGGGCTGCCCGCCCATGCCATAGAAATTGTTCATGAAATTGAAGACGATCGGCATGCCGCCGCGGTGCGCTTCGTCCCATAAGGTGTTGAATTGCCCCATGGTCGCAAACGCGAGCGCTTCCCACACCGGCCCGCATCCCATCGAGGCGTCGCCAATGTTTGCCACGACGATCCCGCCGGGGCTGAAAATTTTCTTGTAGAGCGCCGCGCCCGTGGCGATGTCCGCGCTGCCGCCCACAATCGCGTTGTTCGGATAGATGCCGAACGGGCAGAAAAACGCGTGCATCGAACCGCCCATGCCCTTGTTGAATCCGTTTTCGCGGCCCAAAATCTCCGCCAACAGGCCGTACAGCAGGAAGTCTATGCCCTGTTCTTCTTCCTCGTCGGACGCAAACGCGGGCTTTTTCGGTTTGCCCTTGCCGGACACGACGAGCGGCGTCCAGTCTGGATCGTGTTGTTCGATTACCCGCAGCGTCGCCCCGCCGAAATATCCTTCCATGATGGGGCGCAGCGAGGCGCCCTTGAGTTCCAGCACGGCGCGCAGGCCCTTGGCAATGATTTCGCCGTGGCTGCGATGGCTGCCGAAAATGTGGTCCTGAACCTTCAGATAAAACGCTTCGCCGACCGCCGCGCCTTCTTGGCCGAGCGACAAATGCGCCGGCCCCGCGTGCTTGCAGGCAATGCCTTCATAAGCGCCCAACTTCTTGACGTTATCGAGCATCGTTTCGAACTCGCGGATCAACGCCATGTCGCGGAAAATACGGATGCACGACGCGGGGGTGATGTCCGGATTCGACGCCAATTCTTCCTTCAACGTCTTGTTGTAGGCGTTTACGGGAATTTGCCCCAGTTTCAACACCGCGCTTTTACGGACTTTTTCGGGAACCACCATCAACTTCTTTGCCATGACAATACCAACCTTTTCATCGTAATGACCGCATTGGGCCGGATGCGGAGTTGCCCCCGCCACGAGGCGATAGTATAGCAAACAGACAACACCGCCCGCACCTGCGAGACCGGATTGTTTCTTAAAGGCGACGATTAGATGGCGAGGATCTCACGCAAGGAACCGAGGAGAAGATCCATCTCTTCGTCCGTGCCGATGCTGATGCGAATCGCATTTTCAAGGCGGCGGGCCTTGAAGTAGCGCACGACGATCGCCCGTTCGCGCAGTGTCTCGAAAAGGATTTGGGCGGACGGCCGCCCGTCCCATTGGGCAAGCACGAAATTGGACTGGGATTCGGGCACGGTAAAGCCCATTTCGCGCAGGATAGCCGTTACGCGCAAGCGGGTCGCGCGGACTTTTTCGGCGTTGGCCGTCATGTGGCTATAATCCCGCATGGCGGCAAGGCCGGCGGCCTGCGCCACGGCGTTGAGATTGTACGAATCCTTGACTTTGAGAAATTCGGCGATGATTTCCGGCCTCGCGACGGCGGTTCCAAGGCGCATCCCGGCGAGACTGAACGACTTCGAGAAGGTCCGCATCACGATGGCATTGTCGAAACGCTTCGGAAAATCCATGCAATTATCGTCGGAAAAATCAACGTAGGCCTCGTCAATGACGACGATTCCGTCAAAGGATCGGCAAAGCCGTTCGACGGTTTCACGGGGCACGCACACACCGGTCGGCGCATTGGGGCGAGGCAGGATACACAGGCGCGCGGCCGTATTGAAAAACGTTTCCGTCAATTGAAACGATTCGTCGAGATCCACGAGCGCGGCTTTTGCGCCGTGCAGGAGCGCCAGCGTTTCGTAGAGCGTATACGTCGGATAGGGGGTCAGGATCGTGTCGCCGGGATCCACAAAGGATCGCACCGCCAGCGAGAGCAACTCGTCCATGCCGTTGCCGGCGATAACCCATTCCGGACCGTCGTATCCGTATTGTTTTGCGCATTCGGCGCGTAATTCGACCGCAAGGGGATCGGGATACCGGCGCAAGGCGTCCGGGGAAAGGCCGCGCAAGGCTTCCAAGACGCGCGGCGACGGCGGATAGGGATTTTCGTTGGTGTTGAGTTTGACGATGTTGGGCATACGCGGCTGTTCGCCGGGCACATATCCCTCGACTCCGTCGAGTATCGAACGGCGGTATTTCATAACCGGACCTCCACTGCGTTCGCATGCGCCGTCAGTTGTTCCGCTTCCGCCAGGCGGCGGATATCGGCGGCATCCCGCATCAGGCGCTCATACGAGTACGAAATGACGCTTGTGACTTTTCTGAAATCTTCCGCCGTAAGCGGCGAGGCGTACCGCGCGCGGCGTCCTGTCGGCAGAATATGGTTCGGCCCCGCGAAATAGTCGCCCATCGCGACGGATGTATAGCCGCCGAGCATGACGGCCCCGGCATTCGTGATTTGATCCAATACAGCGCGCGGATCGCGTGTTTGGATGGACAAATGCTCCGGCGCGATCCAGTTCGACAGCCGGATCGCCTCGCCGAGATCGCGCACTTTTACAAGGAATCCCTGCCCGGCAAGCGATTGGCCGATGATGGCCTTGCGCGACAGCCCGGCGGCCTGTTTCGCGGTTTCGGTTTCGACTTGAGCGATCAAATCGCCCGACGGCGTTATCAGGATGGATCGCGCTTCTTCGTCGTGTTCGGCCTGCGCCAGCAATTCCGCGGCGACGAATGCCGGGTTCGCGGCCTCGTCCGCGATCACGACGACTTCGGAAGGCCCGGCTTCCGTATCTATGTCGCAAATACCGTTGACGAGGCGCTTGGCCAGCGCCACGTAGGTGTTTCCGGGCCCGGTAATTTTACAGACAGCGGGAATGCGTTCGGTGCCATAGGCCAGCGCGGCGATGGCCTGTGCACCGCCAATCCGGAAGATGCGCGTGGCGCCGGCCAGTTTTGCCGCCGCCAGCACCACGGGATGGATGCCGCCTTGGTAGGAAGGCGGCGAAACCATCAGAATTTCCTCGACGCCGGCGACGCGCGCCGGCACAATGTTCATCAACACCGACGATGGATAGAAAGCCTTGCCGCCGGGCACATAGACACCGGCGGTCGCAATAGGCGTGATCCGCTGGCCGAGGATAGTACCGTCCGGCGCGGTTTCCTCCCACGATTCGCGCAAATGTTTCGCGTGGTAGGCCTGGATGTTTTCGTGGGCGCGTTCGAGCGACTGCATCAACAGCGGATCGATCTCCGCGGTGGCCCGGGCGATTTCATGGGAGGTAATCTCGAAACGGTCCGGCGAAAGGGTCACCCCGTCGAAACGTTCCGTGAATTCCGCGACAGCCTCGTCGCCCCGTGTTCGCACAGCGTCGAGGATGGCGCGGACGGACTCAATCTTGTCCCTGCTCGATTCACCTTCGTTGCCCGTTTCGGCGCACACGCGGAGGGCAACGGATTGAAAATCCGCATCGCTGATTATTTCAAGCGTTGTCATTCTTCCTGGGTCCCTTTTTAACCTTATTGATCCTGCATTCCACCGTCAAGGATGGCTGTTTCATCCCAACCGGCGGACGAGATAACCTTTGCGGAACGGGTGAACTCCGCCCGGAAGAGGCTTGGTTATCTTGTCCACTTCGTTTATCCTAAAATCGGCAGTTGAACGCGGCTCTTTCGACCAAACCATGGACGAGATGGACATTGTGGACCCAGTGGACTTCACCCGCAAGGGGATTGATTTTCTTGTCC
>Ga0101944_10000980_pt1 | contig 69584 bp, 71 predicted proteins | sample DewCreD2012metaG_FD_75245 | JGI IMG/M metagenome (GOLD analysis project Ga0101944, IMG submission 75245) | Hot spring sediment bacterial and archeal communities from British Columbia, Canada, to study Microbial Dark Matter (Phase II) - Dewar... ... | reverse complement strand
AACGGATAATGGTTCTGAGTTCCAAGAACAATTTCATTGGCATATCTTAGATAAAGGCATCAATCATGTCTATATTAAACCAAGAAGGCCAAGACTAAACGGCAAGATAGAAAGATCACACCGTATTGACGAAGAAGAATTTTATCGTATGATGAAAGGAGTTATTATTGATGATGCCAAACTCTTTAATGAGAAATTAAAAGAGTGGGAGGACTTTTACAACTATCAACGACCACATGCAGCTTTAAACGGTCAAACACCTTATGAAAGATTTAGAGAAAAGATGAAGCTTTGTGTGTAAACGGTCTATGTCATACCTACAGGCTGTTTACCCCAAGGCCAATTTAGGGTAAAATATCGTTGCAAAGCCAAAAAGCAAAAGTCAAATGTCAAAAGTAATTGTTTTGCTTGGCCTGCAAATTGCCGTCTTAGCTCAATGGTAGAGCAATTGTTTTGTAAACAATAGGTTTAGGGTTCGAATCCCTAAGACGGCTCAAATATCCTAGAATTCGCGCGTTAAATCAGGTAAAATACATTTACGCAATTTGACAAAAAGATTCTTACAAAGAAACCTTTCGTTTGGCAAGAAACGCGAGGTTTTAAAAAAGATTATAAATTATATTGTCGGAAAGTAAGTGGAAGATCCGACAATATACCTTGAAGGAAGATTCTTACAAAGAAACCCTTCGTTTGGCAAGAAACGCGAGGTTTTAAAAAAGATTATAAATTATATTGTCGGAAAGTAAGTGGAAGATCCGACAATATACCTTGAAGGAAGATTCTTACAAAGAAACCCTTCGTTTGGCAAGAAACGCGAGGTTTTAAAAAAGATTATAAATTATATTGTCGGAAAGTAAGTGGAAGATCCGACAATATACCTTGAAGGAAGATTCTTACAAAGAAACCCTCGGTTTCTTTGTATGATAGAGCCAAGGTGGCGGAGCGGTCAAACGCAATGGTCTGTAAAACCATCGCCCGAAAGGGCTACCCAAGTTCGAATCTTGGCCTTGGCACTAATAAAATACGATCTTCTCCTCTTTAAATTTTATTGACAACCGCCAATGATAGTTGAACGCTTAAAAAATTTACTTGAAAAACAAAAAGAGCCTTCCCTGCGCTTGCCCTCCCCCGATAGCAACAATTGGTTGTGGAATCAACTTATTTGCGCTTTAACCGCTTTAGAAATTTCGCCAGTTCTCACCGCCGAACTTGAAGATTTTCCCCCAACTGAAAGAGGCGCTCAATTTGTAAATTCTTTTTATAAAGCCATCGATGGAATAATAATTCGACTTCCCCTCGTTTTTGATTTGCATCAAAGATGCCTGTCAGGAAAACAAATTCCTCAAGAAATATTAAACAGATTAAAAGCAGACGGAATTGCCAGATTTCCAACTTACAATAAACCGTATTTTGCTATTGATCTTAACTCTGTCTATAAAGACCAATATGGAATTATTCGCGATATTAATGTCGGTCTAGCCGTTGCGGACGGACAATCAAATTTAAACCATTCTCCTGTTAAAATAAAAGGCTTCCCTCTTTTTTTAATTCCAAAATACTCAATTCCCATTGACAATATCGAAGCGGTCAAAGTCCGCGGAAAAGAATATCCTTCTTTATGGCAAATATCGATAGAAAGAAACTATATTGACGATTTTAAAAGTCCTTATGCTAAAATTTGGTTTTTAACCATTGGATATATTTCCAACAACCAATAAAAATTACTCTTATGCAAACCTTTAGCTTGCTTTTTCTATTGAAAACTTAAGATTCTCCCCTTCCAAAGAGAAATGAAAATAAATTGGATAATCTTTAATATTTTTAATGTATAAATTTTGTCGCTCGGAAACGCTTCCGCCTTTTTCCAAAAAATAAATAGAAACGCCATATTGGCGGTCGATTCCCGGAACGGGCGCAAAATCGTGATTAACCGGCGAAGTTACTTCCAAACCCGCCTCAACGGCAACCCATTTCATTAATGAAGCCAAATGACAAACGCCGTTTCCTTGAAGGCCTGCAACGGTTTTATAACCGTCTTTTCTCATAAAACCGCTTTCTTGAGTAATTATTTTCTGCGACTTAAATTCGGGCAGTAAATTTTTATGAAACGCAAAAACTTCGTTCGGAAAAAGAATAATTATCCCATCCTCTCCTAATTTTTGAAGATAATTAAGATTAATCAAAATATTTTCCTTAAATCCATCGTTTATCGCTTTTACCGGATGTCTTTTGCTTAAATCCAAACTTTCAGAGGCCAAAATCCGGTTTTCCGTTGCCAAATAAGATTTGTTTAAAGCCAAAGCGGCGTTATCGGGCGACGAAAAGACGACTCCAGCCGTCAAAGCCGCGGCAATAATAGTATCAGTTATCATATTAAGCTTTTTAAGGCTAAGCGGCAGATTTTACAATTTTATTAATAAAATTGTCAAATTTTTCCTATTCTCTAAAGTTTAAAAAAATGACCACTTATTTCTTTTGTTTAATTTTTTAAAAAATAAGACGGATTTAAAAAACAAGGCTTTTCAAATTGGGATTAATTTTGATAAAATGAAGAGGTCGCACAACGCCAACGTAGCTCAGTCGGTAGAGCACGTCTTTGGTAAAGACGGGGTCATGGGTTCGATTCCCATCGTTGGCTCAAATTTTTTCTTTGCGCAAAACAGCTTCCAGAAGCTGACGATTTTGAACCGAAGGATTCAACTGATAAAGTTTTTTAGCCTCCAAAATAGCTTGTTCGTAATTATTTTCTCTAATATGAGAAATTACCAAAATTGTTCTTAAATTTTGATTAAAAGGCAGTTTCTCCAAGGCTAAATTGATAAAATCAATCGCTTTTTTGGGGGTTTCTGTCTGCAGAATTAGAAATCCCAAATTCTCATAAGCAAGATAATAATTGCCATTTTCAATCGCCTTAAGATAAAGTTCCTTCGCTTTTTGAAAGTCTCCTTTTCTTTGATAAATTACCCCCAAATTGTTATACGGCGTCCACCAGTTTGGCGCCAGCTTGATTGATTTCTCAAAAAAAGGCTTTGCCTGATCAATTTTCCCGTCTCTAAAAAGCTCTGTTCCGTAATTATTTTGCAAATCAAAAGCTTCTTGATTGCGCTTTATGTCATGACCGAAAAGAATTAAACCGTTTCTCCAGTCAAAGGTTCTTTTAAAAGTTCTCAGCGAAAAAAGAATTATTAAAAAAGTCAAAAAGATGGGAATTTTTTTAAAATTAAATTTTTCCAAAAAAACGCCAATCAAACCCAAAAAACCAATTAAAGGAAAATAGAGCCAACGCTCGGCTATTGTCATATCCAAAGGATAAAGATTTAAAACCAAACCTAAAGAAATAACAAACCAAAAGAAAAAGAACCACCCGACCCTGCTTTTAAGGATCCAAAGCAGCCTAAATAAAAGAAGAAAAAACAATGAAATTGCCAATAAAGCTCCCCAAAATCGAAAGTCCCCTATTTTTTCAACTACCTGATGTTGTGAAATAAACAGTTTCATTGGAAAAAAAATTAGCCTTAAATAAGAAAAAATTTCAAAAGGAATAGTTAACAGCCTTCCCGACAAAGAAGCGCCGGCAATGGGAACAACGGCTGAATATCCCGCGATGGGAACTTTGGCGACAAAAATCCGCCAGAAAAGATAAAAAATCAAACTCCCCAAACTTCCTAAAAACCAAAAAAAGCCCTATTTTTGTCTTTTTCTAATAGCCAAAAATATAAAAAGATAATAGGCAAGCCAACAATGGCCGACTCTTTCGCCAAAATCGCCAATAAATAAAAAATCGGCAAAATGCCTAAGGTATCAATATGATTCCACCCTAGAGACAATAAAAGAAAAAAAGTATATAAAATTTCTTGGGAAGCGGAAATATAGGCGACGCTTTCAACGTTGGCCGGATGAATGCAAAAAATTAAAGTCAATAAAAAAACCAAATTTTTATTAAAAAATTTTTTGAAAATTAAAAAAACTAAAACTGAATTTAATAAATGCAACAGAAGTTGAGTTAAATGGAATCCCCAAGGCCTCAATCCCCAAATTTTGTAATTTAACATAAACCAAAAACTCATTAAAGGCTTAAAATACCAACCCGAAAGTCCGGCTCCTCCCGTTTGAAAAGTGCTGCCCGTAAAAATTTGAGGCAAAGAAGAGAAACTTTTAATATAAGGGTTATTAACTACCTGTTCCTCGTCATCCCAAACAAATCCATTGCCCAAAATATTGACATAAACAAGAAACCCTATTAAAAAAATAATTAATATTTGTCTTTTGAGAAGCACTTTAATCAAAAAATCCTTTTCCAAAAGAAAGAATCGCCCGATCAATTGTTTCTAGAATTTCCAAAATTTTTCTGCCTAAATTAAATTGCTTTTCTCTCTCTATCTCTTGACCAACTTGTTCCCCTAAAACTTTTTCCCCTTCATAGAATTTCATTTGTGTTTCTTCTATTTTTTCTCCCATCACGGCCGGTTGTAAAACTATGCTTTTTTGCATTTCCTCCTCCTCTTGGGAAATTTTTTCCGGCAAAATCAAGTAAGAGACCGCCGTCAGTTCTCGCAAAACATTTGTCCCTCTTCCATCATTGGCCAAAACCATCGAAGAAGGTAAAAACTCAATTTTTACTACTCCGGGCTCTTTGCTTTTGAAGAAAACTGTTCCAAAAAGACCATGATCGCTAAAAAAACCCGGATTTGGCAAACCTCCGGCCAGGCGAGCATAACCAACCTCGTTATTAATTTCTTTTTGGATAAAAATATTGGCAAAAGAATCTTGCGTTGAGATATCCACGACTTCCACTCTCTCTGAATTAAAACCTAAATCCGCCTGAACAGTATTAATCGGCGTCTTAATCCCGGCAATCTCAATTTTCATTGGAAAAATCTCTCCTAGCCGATATTGGCCTTTGGGAGGGATGACAAAAGTAACTGTTTTGGCAGCCGGAGGGAAACCCATCTTAAAAAGGATTTTTGATTCTCCCCAAACCAAACCAAAAGAAATTAAAGTAAAAACCAAAATCAAACCAGAATCAAGAAGACTATGGGAAAAATGACATATTTCATTATTTCTAATCCGGCACCATAGACAAGGAAACCTTTTAATATTTAAAAGCCACCAAATCGGATAAACCAAAAATAAGAACAGTCCAAAAACCGCCAAAAAATGAACTAAAAACCAGGAAAGAATTAAAAAAACAATAAAATTTAAAAAATAACTAACCATTTAGACCTTACCTCTCTATATAATACAATAAAATTGAGAAATCTAACAAATTACACTCGCGATCGCGATTTAAATCGCATTTTTGAATCTTAGAAGCAGAAGCCGCTTTAGCCCCGCCTTCATAAGACGCTTTAATCTCCTCTAAAATCGCCGCTTTCCATTCCTCAACCCAAGTTTTGACCGCCCCAAAAACCTCGGTTAGCTCAATTTTTCCGTTCCCGTCTAAATCAAAAACCTCAACCGCGCTCGGAATGGTCGGGGTTGGAGTTAAGGTTAAGGTCGGGAATGAGGTTGCCATTACCGACGTTGAGGTTGGTTCTGGACTTGGGGTATTGGTCGAGACGGCCAAAGATGTTGGTGTTGGAGTCAAGGTCGGGGTCTGAGTCGGAGTATTGGTTGGAGTTGGAGTTAAAGTCGGGGTAGAAGTTGGCGTTGGAGTCGGCGTTGGCGCTGGCGAACAACCGGAAGTATCAAACTCGCAGGCAATATCACAGGTTAAAATTCCCGGGCCATATCTCAAGCCCTCACACGTTTGACTGTTTAAATCTTCTCCTTCGCAATCCTCACTGCCTTCAATTATCCCGTCGCCGCAAACAGAAATTTTAATCGTCGAGGTAATATCTTTGGCATCCTGATTAGCCGCCAAAACAATTCCCAAAGAAAGGAAAACCAAGAAAATAAAACAAAAAATCAACTTTAAAAATTTCATTCATCTTTTTTTTCTTCTTTTTTTCTCTGAAATCCGATTTGAAAACCTAAAAATTTATTCAAAATCAAATAGCTAATAACGGCGGCAACAATAATAACCGCTCTTGAAGACCACGGCTGGTTGATCTTCCACAATGAGGCGGCTTTATAATAAATTCCCAAAACTTGATTGGCCGGGATAACTGTAAAATAGAGTTTGGTGGCGGCCGCCATTCCAACCATTGCTTGACCGGATTCTGATTTTTTAAGCGGCCGTCCCTCAAGATAGGCAAAATAATTTCCCGGCTCTGTTTTAATCGGCAAATTTAACCTAATCTCGACTTTCTGAGCCTCGCCGGGTTTAAGATTAAACTCCTTAGGAGAAAAGGAAAACCATTCCTCTTTGGGCTTAAGTTCCAGTTGTTTTTCATGATAAGCCACTCCCGCCTCATATTTTGCCTCCTCGTCCCCTGTATTCAAGACTGTCAAAATGGGCAAATTATAAATCGTTCCCGGCCTTAATTTATCCTCCACCGTAATTTTTCCAGTCGCCACCCCCACTCCCAACTTGGCATAAACTGATTTTGAAAAAAATTGGGTAATAATAAGAATGGCGCCTAAGATTAAAATATGCCGCGCTTTTTTCATTATCTTTTATCTATTTTACCTCTTTGGAAAACTTATTGCCTTTTCTATCAACCTAAATTTTAAGTGCTATCCACCGCCTGAACCGTCACTGTTACGGTTGCCTCGCTGGTACAGGCAGTACTCGAAGGAACGCCAATCTGCAGTTGAAAATCAACCGAGTCGCTGGTAACAATATTTGTATCTAAAGATTGATAGTTAGTTGTCAGCGCGGTATAGCTGGTTGGCGGCGTACTACAATCTTGATCAGTATCGTTGCAAAACTTATGAAAATACTGCTCCGACCCCTGAGTGGCGGCCAAAGTCCAAGAACAACCAGATGAAACATTAAACCCTTTAATATTAAAATCCTCTTCAACATTGCCGCTATTGGTTACCGTCTGCATATCATTGGCTTCGCCGGAAAGGGTGCTTTTGGTACCGCCGGCGGCAACAGAACCATAAGCAATACTGCCGTCAGAAACCGTAATGGCAATATTTTTAACAGTCACGGTAGCCGTAACGTCTCCAGTATCAGCCGCTAAAACAAACGGCGTCAAAACTAAACTCCACAAAGAAACAATTGCGGTTAGCGCAACTATCTTCTTTAATCTAAAAATCAACTCACTCACCCCCTTCAAATTTTTAATTGTTATTTTTTAGATAAAACCATCGTATATAAAATTCTTTTGGCTTGTCAACAGTCATTTTAAATCTACTCTTAGGGCTGAACGGCCTGAACTGTCACATTAACCGACTGTTGCCCATAACAGCTTGATTCTGTTGGTGTGGTAAGCCGCAAATGAAAATCAACACTGCCAACGCCGGAAACCCCGCTTTTCAATGTCTGATAGCCGGTAGTTAAAGCAGTATAGCTTGTCGGAGGCGAAGAACAGTTGCCATCGGTCTCATTGCAAAATTGATGAACATATTGGTCGTTGCCATTGGAGCTTGCCAGCGTCCAAGTACAGCCTCCACCGGAGGCATCATAACCCTTGATATTGATATTAACCGAAACATTGGTATCGTAATTAATTGTCTGCATATCTCCACTTGGCGGCATATCTGAGGAAAGAGTAGTTTTGGAGGAGTTTTTGGCCATCATCCCGTAAGCGACATTGCCATCGAAAACGGTAATAGAAATGCTGACTGCTTGAATGGTAATCACTCCCGAGGAATAATCATTAACTGAATCGTTTATTCCATCGGTGGCTATACCGTAAACATAGTAACTTCCCGGCGTCATTCCGGTCGTATTCCAAGAACAAGTAACACCTTCTCCTTCGCCTTGATCCTGACAGCCGGTAATCGCTGTGCCGTCCAGACCAGAATCATTGGCGTCGTAATAAAAATCAACCGTAGCTATATCTTCGGCATCACTTAAGGTATAAGTAATATTGTAAGATTGGCCAACATAAATTGTATCTTCTGTTCCGTCCGGTTGGGAAACAGTTAAAGAAGGAGGATTATTAACAGTTGCGGCAACTGCTAAATGAACGGCAGCCCGGTCCTCGGTGGTGGCGTAGCTAAAACCCACATCGCGAGAACCCGAACCTCTTCCTTTTTCAAAAACGGTTGTAAAAGTATAATTTCCATAGTCAATTTGACCGGAAGCGCCAGTGGAAGTGCTGCCAGTGCCAGCGACAAGAACGCTTCCACCTCCACTATAGCCAGCGGCAAAACGCTGAACAGTCTGAGAACCGGAATCTACTGCTTGAACAGTATAAGTACCATCTCCTTGAAGTAAAACCGGAGTGCCAACAATTGTTGTATCGCTTTCACCAGTAATAGTAATACAAACCGCGTACATAACAGTAGCGTTGTTCGTTCGATTGACAGTTACGGTTTGAGCGCCAGTGGGAATGCCGCTTCCCAAAAACCAAGCGGTAACTGTACCCGGTTCACCAGCTGAATCTGTTGCGGTTGAACCGGAGACGCGATTCATGGAAACTCCGCCATAAGTAACGGAGGTTGATAAATCAGAACTTCCAATAGTATTGACAAACACCAAAACACCTCGCGGAGTTTGAACTGGAGTATGAGTCCAACTGAAAGAATCCTGACTAGCTGAACCAGTGGTACCAGTATGGGATTCACTGACGGCGTCGTAGGCGGCGGACGCTTTCGCTTTTTTAATTTCCGGCGGAATTCGGGGATTTTGCCAAAGAACAGGACGGCTGGAAAAAAGCCAAGAAAAAACAAGAAGGATAATTAAAAATATTTTTCTTATCTTTTTCAACTTCATTTTTTTCAGTATACAATATATATTAGTCGGAAAAATCATAAAATTAAAAGAGTATTTTAATTTCTCGCTTTTTTAAAATATTTTCAATAAACAAAAATTTTGTTAAAATATATATCCAACAACTTAAAGTAAAGCAACTTAAATTTAATAAAATATCTCTGGGCAGAGCGCGTCTTTGGAAAAAGATCAAAGATTATGGATTCGATTTCCATCGTTAACTAAAAAACAAGAATTGTAAATTAAAAAATTTTTAAAATAGCAAATTAAAATTTTTTGAGGTATAATTAAATTATGGCAAAAGGACAAAGATTTGTTTTAGGATTTGCTTGCTCGATTTGCAAAAGGTTAAACTATTTAACCAGTAAAAATAAAACCAATACTCCCGACAAATTGGTTTTAAGAAAATACTGCAGGTTCTGCAAGAAAACAACCGAACACAAAGAGTCAACTAAATTTAAGTAAAAAACTTACCCAAAGATAAATTTAAAACCTTAAATCTCTGGCTTTGATTTGATTCACTTTTTAGATTCTGGATAATGCCTGATTTGGCCTTTTTTGACTCGGTAAATTTTGGGTCGACGGCCTAAAAGACCATGGTGCGGACATTTTAAATCAGAAATTACTTTCACCCACCCCCTTCTTTCGCTTTCGTTAACTATCCGCCGATCAAAAACCAACCGCGCGCCACAGTAACCAGTTTTCCGATCTTGATGATGACAAGTAAAAGAAGAAGGAATATTATCGCCAACGTAAAAGAAATTCTGTCTTTTTAACTCTTTTGGGGTTTTTCTCTCAATTGTAATCTTGGGGGAACCGTCGCAATCGGGATCAATACAACTTTCTGTTCTCTCCCACTCGCCATGGAGATCAACCAACCAGCGACAACCGCAAGGCGCCCTAAGTTTTACCCCAAAACCTAAACGCAAATTCGAAATATCCCCAAGTGGAAATCGGCTTTGGCGGCAAGCTTCGTCTAACTGACGGCAGTCAACTTCCCGCCAGCCTTCCGCTAAATAACTTCTAATCATCTCTGCCCTAACAGAGCGATACCAAGGCTTAGCAGTCAAATCAATTGTCCGCCGGAGGCGATCTTTGGCAGTTTGGCCATACCACAAATTAATACCGCTTTTGCCAATTTGGACCACTTTTCTGTTTTTTAGTCCCCAACTTTCAAGAGTTGCTAATCTTGCTTCTCTGCTTGATGAATCTAAAACAGCTTTTTCCAAAACCCAAATTCCTTTCCCGGGCCCAATGGCTTGGGTTAAAGATTCCAAATAAGGCCCCAATCCCCCCGCGGCGCGGTCATCCCAAAAAACAACAATCCCTTCCGCCCGTTTTACGGTCTGATTAATTTCCACCGGATAAGACGCCAGCATTTGCCAAAGAGCAAAATTTTCGCCAGTTTTACCCAAAACTACCCCTCCGGGCTGATTTTCTGAACCTTTTACCAGCAAAAGCCGGCTTAAGGCAAAAGGGTTGGGGTTGGTAAATTGAAAAATAATTTCGGCCCTTTTTACCCCATACTGCTCTACCAGAGTTTCTCGGAGAAAATCCGGTCTTTTTGCGCTTTCGCGCCGCTCCGAAGCTTCTATGTAACTCATAAAATTTACTATGAAGTATAGACGAAGTCTTTGAAACTAATCAAGAGAAAAATATTACAAGTTTAATGATTGAAGATATTGTCTAAAACTTGCCCCCAATTCCTCGTTTTCCAATCCCAACTCAACCATAGTTTTTAAATATCCAAATTTATCGCCCGTATCAAAATATCGAGCGTTTTGGTATTCAAGACCGTAAACCGGCATATTTTCCTCTATCATTCGTTTAATCCCGTCAACATGATAAAGTTCTTTTTCGGGCGGAAATTTCCGGTCAAGTTCTTCTAAAAAATCGAAAATCTCTGGCTGAAGAATCATTCCCGAAAGAGAAGCTAAATCGGATGGAGCCTTCCCTTCCCCCGGCTTTTCAATAATGTCTTTAAGTTTGGTAACCGTTGGACTTATTTTCTCTCCGGTTATAAATCCATATTTTAACCCGTCTTTGGGATTAGTTGTTCTAACACAACCCAAAATCGAACCTCCCAACTGTTCATACACTTGAAGCAATTGACTAAATCGACAAGGTTGACATTTAAAAAAATCATCAGCCCAAGCTAAAATAAAAGGCTCTCTTTTAATAAATTCTTTGGCGGAAAGAACCGCCACCCCTATCCCGTGTCTTCCGGCCCTTTGCTCCGTATAAAAAAAATTGGCTAAATTTTCAATTCTTTTAAGCTCTTCAATTTGCTTTTGTTTGCCCGATTTTTCCAAAAGAGCGTTAAGCGCGGGAAACGATTCAAAATGCTCTCGAACATCTTGAGTAAAAGGAGAAAGAACAAAAACTATTTCTTTAATCCCCGCTTCTGAAAGCTCCTCGACCACATATTGAACAATCGGTTTGTCCACAACGGGAAACATAACTTTTGGAATTGCTTTTGAGGCGGGAAGGAATCTGGTTCCAAATCCGGCGGCGACAATCAAAGCTCTCTTAATTCTCTCCATTAACCTTATTAAACGAAAAATAAAAATTCTTGTCAAGCTACTGTTATATAATTAAAAAATAAAATTAACAAATTCAGCGAAGTTGAAATATTTAAAAAAATTTTATGTTTGATACACACGCGCATTTAAACTTTCCCCAATATGAGGGCCGGGTTGACGAGATTATTAAAGATTGTCAAAAAGTGGGCGTTTCTGGCATTATTGTTGCTTCTTCGAACCTAAAAGACTCGCAAAAAGCGGTTGAACTCGTCAAAAACCATTCGGGCGTTTTGTTTGCCAGCGTTGGCATTCATCCGCAAAAAACCGATCCGGAAAACAAAATGACCATTAATGAACAATTGACGATTTTGGAAAAATTGATTGCCGTCAACCGACCTTTTATTAAAACGATTGGCGAAACTGGTCTTGATTTTTCTCCCGCTCCGCCCGGCGAAGAAAGCCGCAGTAGAGAGGAACAAAAAATTCTTTTTGAGGGACAGATTGCTTTGGCGCAAAAATTTAATTTGCCCTTAATAGTTCATGCCCGTAAATCCGTTGACGAAGTTATCGAAATTCTCAACTCTCGCCTACAACCTAACACCCCGCCCCCGCGCGGCGTTTTTCATTGTTATGCCGGAGGTAAAAAACGTATTCAAAAAATACTAAATTTACCGGGAGAATGGTATTTTGGTTTTGATGGAAATCTGACTTACGACGAAGGACTGCAACAAATTATTAAAATATTGCCGGAAGATAAAATCTTAATTGAAACCGACTCCCCTTTTCTAACGCCCGCGCCTCATCGCGGAGAAATAAATACTCCAGCCTATTTGCCTCTTATTCAAGAAAAAATAAATGAAATTTTAGAAAAAAACCTAAAGAAAAAAATTGAAGAAAACAGCAGAAAACTATTTAGAATCTAATCTTGTCAACTTTTTTGATTAAAAAAATTTCTAAATTTAGGTTGCTTCTTTATAAATTACTTTCCTGATTTTTTTCTGTTGCATTCTTTGCATAACATTTGACAATTTTCAGCAACAGTTTTTCCGCCTTCATGCCAAGGTGTAATATGATCTGCTTCCATCTCATCTATTTCAAAATATTTTTTACACCAGACGCAAATACCTTTTTGTCTTTCATAAGCTTCTCGTTTCATATTTGGAGTAAACTCCCGAATTGAAAGATATTTCTCCTGTCTTGTCAAAACATAAGGGTAAATGCCCGACTTGTGCGTTACATCTTCGTCTTGCATTAACTTTGCAATTTCAGATTCCAATTTGTCTGGATCAAATTGATTGTCTTTAAACTGATTGTATAGCTCGCCCCAGTTTACGTGAGCCATTTCTTTCCTGTAATTGGGAAAGGTTTTGCGCGCCCAAGCAATGACATCTTGAAAATAATTCCATAGTTCATCAGCGTTATTGTCGTGCTGATGCTTTGCCATATAATCTTCAATTTCACCATTATTAATCCATGAAATCGCGGTTTCTAAATACTCTTGCCGAATTGGCGAGCCGCTAAGAAGCGCGCCGCCATCATTGGACAGAAGATACGCCACGCAATTTGGCTTGCTAAATTTTATCTTGGCGTCAGAAAGCCATGGTCCAGTGTAAACGGCGTTTCGGATTTCTTGATCGGTCAGTTTTTCTCCGGCAATATTAATGGTCTTAAACCACTCCAGACGCTCTTTGTCTGTTCCTTCGCAAAAATATATCATTAATTCGTAATCCAAAATTTGATCTTGTTCCTCTTTGGTAAGATTGTGAAAATAACGATTGTCAAGTGAGAAATCACCGTTTACATATTGGCCAATACTGATGGTACGTTGTTGTCCGTCTAACATTTCGTAAGCGCCATCTTCTTTTACCATCCAATACATAACATTAAGAGGGAAACCTTTTTTGATAGTTTCAATTACGGCGTCGCGCTGTTTATCTTTATAGACAAATTCACGCTGATATTTCGGACGCACATCCAATTTTCCGTAATAAGCAACTACCCCCTCGATAGCATTATCTTTATATCCACTAACCACCTCGCGAATTGGAATTTTATGTAAATCAATTTTCATAAGCACAAGTATATCACTTTAGGATTTTTATTTACATTTTTATTTTCCTTAGAGACTTTTTTAAAATTTCTTAATAAAAATAAAAAATAAAAAAATCAAATTACACAAAAACTTCTATGGCTATTTACTTCTAATTGTTATATACTTTTTTGAACAAGAAAAGAAAGATGGATAATACGTCTAGGGCAATAGCAAAAATTAAGGAAACTAATTGGGCAAAAGAAAATCCTCAATCCTCAAAAGAGATTGCCGATTTCTTAATGAAAATTAAACAAAATTTTGATTCGATACCTGGATATCCAAAAGTCTTGAAGGACATAATAACAAATCAACCTCTTCAATGGTTCAATTATTTTTCTCAAATAAGGTGTGCTAATTTCCTAAGAGAAAAAGGGTTGTGTATTAAAGCATTTGATAAGAAAAAAAATGGTAAAGTTGTAGATTTGGAATTCAGTAACGGATTACTCTGTGAAATCAAATCGTTTGAAACAAAACTGGACAAAGATCCCACTGCAATAGAATACGAAGAGCATGTGTTTGACAACTTTCTTAAGCAGAAATTAGTTCCCGCTTTTGAAAACCAAGAAGCAGATTTAGTAATAATTGATAATATTTTTATGTATGAGTCTAAAAATTATCGTTTCTTGGAATATTTTATGTCGTTTGACGAAGACCCCGATACTGAGAGGTATGAAATTTTGAACAACAAATTAGGCAAATATAAATCTAAGATACTTCTATTGTGTTTTTCGGGTTCAATGACAAATAATCCTATTCTAAAATTCATCGGGGGAGAATGGAAGATTATTTTTAATACAATTACTTATTAATACTCACTTTTAAGTAAACATCAATTAAGCTTATCAAAACAGAAATTATAATTGTGAAAAAAAGAATCCAGTTTTGCGTTTTTAAGAGTTTTAATTCTTTCTCAAATCTTTGCTTTTCTTCTAGTTCTTTGTTTCGTTCTTCCATCTCTTCTTCCAGTGTTCGAAAGGGAAATTTCCAGCCCTGATAAAAACTCTGAATATTTCCACTTACGCCATCAATTGATATACGCAATTGCAATATGGCATTCAACAATCTTTCTTCGAATGTTGATTTTTCCATCTTATTTTTTATCTAGTTAGATTTATTTTTTATTACTTTTTTATTCCTAATTAATATACGGTTGTAAATCTTCCTGCCATTAATAATAGTTAGACATGCGTATCCAATCCATCTGGCAGAATTAGCTATGCCCCATATTTCAAATTGGTCCGGGTTGTATTTGTCTAAAAATGTAATTGGTACGCCCATTATTCCGTCATAATCCATCGGGATGTCAGAATATTTTGACACTTCTATTGCTTCATAATTATCATATTTGGGATATTCTTCTGGGGTGTACTTTTTATACAAAGGCAATTCTTCATGACGTTTAGTGGTATCAAGATTAGTAAACCATGTTACATTTCTAAATTTAACAAGCCCAGTATTTTCGTCATATACGCCCTTGGCAAACTCTCTAATATATGGTGTGTAAAAATATGCATTTCCGCCCTTGAATCCATATCCAAGCCACATTTTATTATTTTTAATTAATGGGAAAATTTCTTTATAAGTTATAGCATTAAGACTGCCGATTATGAGAAATTTTTTTGTCATATTCTACAAGTTGCGCGACATATTCGCGAAACAGGGAAAATGGCGGATTGGTGCAAACAATATCTGCTTGTTTAAGCAATTCTACACACTCTTCGCTTCTAAAATCTCCATTACCCTTAAGCGGCGCGACTATATTTTTATTATGTTTAAGCAAATACTTTACATCTTCAAGATTTATCGCGCCATCTTTATCAACGTCGGGCACTTCATTAATTTCAATTTTCATTGGCTCTTTGTTTTTGGATTTTAGCCCCGCTATTTCAAAAAGCGACAATTGACTTCCCGTTATTGGAGATGGACGATAGCTTGTAGTAATAAGTTTTTTAAGTCCTAAAGCGTTAAAATTGGCGGCAAAATACTTAAAAAAGTTACTTTCATAAGGATCGTCGCAGTTGCAATAAACAGTCTTTCCGCGAAACTGGTCTTTGTAGTGTTTTAATTCATTTTCAATATCGGAAAGTTGAGTATAAAATTCGTCTTTTTTGGCTTTGTGGGCTTTATGCAAATTTGTATTTAAAGATTGAGCCATATATTATTTATCTTTCCGCAGACGGAATTCTTAAACTAAACAAACGAGTTGTAATAAATTATATCAACCGAAATTCTTTTTGAAAATGTCTCGTTTGATAAAAACTATCATGTCTTATTTTAAAAAAACATATAAGCCTTTATGTCTAAACAAAAACGTTGTAAATGATTTCTCCTCGTGTTAAAATAATCATATGCCGCAGATAAATCCGGCTAAATTTTTGGCCGAAGTTAAAACCGAACTCTTAAAAGTTACTTGGCCGACAAAAAACGAAGTTATCCGTTTAACCGGCGTAGTGATCGTAATCTCGTTGATAGTCGGATTGTTTGTGGGCGGACTGGACTTTATTTTTACTAAATTAGTTGAGATAATACTTAAATAAAGTTTAATATCATCGCGAATTTAAGTTATTATCGCCAGTTCGATCAATAAAAATTTCTAAATTTGATTTTAAAAAGGAAAATATGGCAAAAAAGAAAACAGAAAAACCAGTTAAAATTGAAGATATTGAAAAAACAACAGAGGAAGAAAACAAAAAAAAGGCCGCTGAAAATCATCTGATTATTACTAAATCTAATGATCCAAGGGCTAAATGGTATGTTGTTCATACTTATTCCGGTCATGAAGCTAAGGTAATGGCTAATCTTGCTCAAAGAGCGGAAACCATGAATTTAACCGACCGAATTTTGGAAATTTTAATTCCAACTCAGGAACAAATTCAAATTCGTTCCGGAAAAAAATATCAAAAAACTGAAAAAATCTTTCCCGGTTATATTCTTGTAAGAATGATTATTGACGATACTTCATGGCTCGCCGTCAGAACGACTCAGGGAGTAACCGGTTTTGTGGGCGTTGGCAATAAACCAACTCCAATTTCTGACGAAGAAGTTCAGACAATCCAGAAATTTATGAAAATGGAAGCCCCAAAATATCAAAGCAAGTTTTCGGTTGGCGAAGCGGTTAAGATAATTGATGGGCCTTTTGCTGATTTTTTGGGCTCTGTTGAAGCGATTGATGAAGAAAAAGGAAAAATTAAGGTTTTGGTTTCCATTTTTGGACGAGAAACTCCGGTTGAACTGGACTTTTTACAAGTCAAAAAGTTATAATCTATTGTTTAAATAAATAAAAATATGGCCGCCAAAAAAATTAAAACAACCATAAAACTTAATCTTCCCGCTGGAGAAGCAACTCCCGCGCCTCCGGTTGGACCGGCTTTGGGACAACACGGCCTTCCAATTATGGATTTTATCAAAGCTTATAATGATAAAACCAAAGATTTAAAAGGAAATATTGTGCCTGCGCTAATTACCGTCTATGAAGACAGGACATTTTCTTTTGTAACCAAACTGCCGCCCGTCTCGGCTATGATCAAAAAAGCTTTAAATCTAAAAAGCGGATCCGGCAAAGCGGGAAGAGAGACAGTCGCCACAATTACCAAAGAGCAAATCGAAAAAATCGCTCAGGAAAAAATGGCGGACTTAAATACCAATGATCTAGAAGCGGCCAAAAGAATGGTCGAAGGAACAGCCCGAAGCATGGGAATTAAAATTAGTTAAAGTTGTTCAAAAATGCCTAAAACCAAAAAAACAGACGAAAAAGAAAAAAAAGTTAAATCTTCCGGAAAAGGAGAACGTTTTGCCGACATGTCGGCAAACGCGGTTATTATTGATGAAGCGGCGATTGAAAAAGGTCTAACAGACGAAGTTGTCAATGAATCAAAAACGCCCAAAGGCCCGCGAACAAGAGGAAAAAAATATCTGGAAGCTAAAAAAATAATTAACGGAAAAACCTATCCTCTAAAGGAAGCGATTGAAGTTATTAAAAAGGCTTCTTTTGCAAAATTTAATGAAAGCGTTGAAGCGCATCTTAACGTAAGCGAAAAAGGCCTTTCGGGCGAGGTTGCCCTCCCCCATTTTCAAGGAAAAACAAGAAGAGTGGTCGTCTTTGATGAAAATGTGGCTGAAAATCTTAAAGAGGGAAAAATTGACTTTGATATCTTGATCGCCAGTCCGGCGGATATGCCTAAGATCTTGCCATTCGCCAAACTTCTTGGGCCAAAAGGGCTTATGCCCAATCCAAAAAACGGAACTCTCGTCCCCGACCCTAAAAAAGCGCTCGCTAATTTCTCGGGAAACGCCATTCATTATAAAACCGAAAAAGACTTCCCGTTAATCCATACGATAATCGGAAAAATTAATCAACCAACCGAAGAGCTCGAAGCCAATTTTCAAGCCCTAGTCAAAGCGGTTAATCCCAAAAATATTAAAAAAGCCGTTATTAAATCAACTATGGGGCCCGGAATAAAGGTAACCTTTTAAAAAATATTTTCTTCCTCAATCATTTCTTTAAATTAACTATTGGCAAAAGATAATTCATGAGTTATAATTCATTTATCTTAAGATCCTTAAGACAGTAAGTGTCAAGTTTTCTTGACTTAATTTCTTACCGAGGGAAACCGCAAGATAATAGCTACTTTTTAACTATTATCTTTTTTACCAAGCGCCCTCGAAGCGCTTTTTTTGCGCCTAAATATCTAAAAACTAAAAGATTGGGGGTGAATTTTACTCTTATGAAAAAACAAGATAAAATTTTCGAGGCTCAAAATTTAGCCGCCAAAATTAAAGACGCCAAATCGGTAGCTTTAGTAGATTATCGGGGGCTAACGGTAGCTCAAGCAACGGAACTTAGAAACAAAATTCGCGAAGCCGGCGGAGAACTTCAGGTAGTTAAAAATAATCTTTTTAGGCGAGCGTTAAGGGAAAATAGTTATAATTTAAAAAAAGAAAATCTTGAAGGGCCAACCTTGGCGCTGTTTGCCAACGAAGATGAAGCAACCCCTCTTAAGGCAATAGTTGATTTTGGAAAAAATATCGGACTTTTGCCGTTAAAGATGGGTTTTATGGCTGGAAAAATTCTCTCGTCCGAAGAAATGCTTAAACTTGCTTTCCTGCCCGGAAAGAAAGAGCTTCAAAGAAAACTTGCGCGAATTCTTGCCGATCAACCGCGAAAATTAGTTTACGGTCTAAATTGGAATATTCAAAAATTAGCGCTTGTTTTAAACGCCATTAAGGACAAAAAACAATAAATTTATTTATAATTTTTATTTTAAATTTAAAAGGGGGGTGAACAAAATGGCTAAAGTAGATGAAATTTTAACTCAAATTGAAGGTCTTTCTGTTTTAGAGCTTTCCGATTTAGTTAAGGCTTTGGAGGACAAATTTGGAGTCAGCGCGGCCCCGGTCGTAAGCGCCGCCGCCGTCGCTCCGGCTGCTAGCGGAACGGCTCCTGCCGCTCCCGCGGAAGAACAAACAACTTTTAATGTGGTAATTACTAACGCCGGCGCCAATAAAATTTCTGTTATAAAGGTCGTTCGCGAAATTAACCAAACGCTAGGGCTGAAAGAAGCGAAAGATTTGGTCGAAGCGGCCCCAAAAGAAATTTTAACCGGAGTAAACAAAAGCGCGGCTGAAGAAGCAAAGAAAAAACTTGAAGCGGCCGGCGCCACAGTAGAACTCAAATAAATAAAAGAACAATAAAAATTTCTCTTAAAAACCCCTTTTTTAGGGGGTTTTTAAGTTATTTTTTGCCTAAATTAATAAGCAAATTAAAGTTATTAAAAACCTCCCTAAAATCAAGAAAATAAGGATAAGGCGCCGGACTCATGCTGATAATAGGCGTTCCTTTTTCGCCCGGAGACAAACCCATAATTGCCCAAAAATTGTGTTCTACTTTTGCGCTTCCCTTAGAAAACCTAAACGGTAGAAGAAACCTAACCAGATAAATTCCCGCAACAAAACAGCCCTTTTTCCGACCAGTAAGATCAATATTGTAATCCCTACTTTGATCAATTATCCCAGAAACCTTGGGAAGGAAAAAGACAGGAACTCCCAAAGCTTCAAATTTCAGCGACACCTCTTTTAATTCCCTAAAACCAGCAATAAGCTCGTCCCGATCAAGCCCTCTATTCCACGGGAGTTCAGCCAAAATATAACGCATATCGTCAAGACTAATATTGCCATCCTTTTCTATATAATTATCGCCAAGCACTTTTTTCTCTGCTTGAATCAACTGAGTAAAAATAATATTAATTGAATTTGTACGTCTCTTATTATTTTCTATTTGTTCCAAACCGTTAATTAAATTTTCTCCGGCAACGCCGGCAAGAACCCCTCCTCCAAAAGTCGCAATAAACTCCCTTCTTGTAATAAAAATATCCTTGGCGGAACTAATCAATCTTTCTGGTCGAATTTCTAAATTAGCCATATTTTCCTTTTATTTTTTATCCCTCCATATTTACATCCTAAAATAAAAGCCTATTTAAAATACAATAATAAAAAGGAAAGAGGGCAATAAAAAAAGATGATCAAAATATATTAAAATATAAAGTAATGATTCCACTAGTTAATACCCTATTGACAATATTTTTATTAGTATGATACTCTTTTTCATAGAAACAACCATCAAAAAATATAAAATAATTGTAAAATTGAAAAAGGAGTCAAGATGGCGGATAAAAAACTAAACTTAGAAACCCTGCCTGATCTTTTAACTGTTCGCGAAGTGGCTGAAATTCTTCGCGTATCTCCCCTAACAATTAAAAGATGGGGTAAACGAGGAAAACTTCCCGCCATAAGAATAAACTCAAGAGGCGACAGAAGATATAAAAAAGAAGCGGTTTTATGGCTGCTTGGAATACAACCAAAAGAAAATATCTAATCCCGCCCCGCAGATCTAATTTCTAATTTCCCGTCTTGCAATAGCAACTTTCTCTTTGATTAAAAGCCATAAAAATACCGCTACCGCATTCCAAACCCTTCTTAAGTGTCCGGATTTGGTAAAAGCTCTCCAAAGCCATTCTAGTCCCGCTTTTTGTATAAAAAGAGGCGCTCGGCGAGAAAAGCCGGTCAAAAAATCAAGCGACCCCCCTATTCCCATAAAAACATTGGTTTTTATTTTCTCTCGATTGGTCAAAATCCAACTTTCCTGAATCTTCATCCCGTGACAAGCAAAAACAAGATCAAACCGCAATTTGTCAACCTTTAAGCGAGAATCGTCAAGATTAAAAAATTCAATTCCCGGATATTTATAGCTTAACCTCTTAAATAAGATTTTAGCTTCCGCCGCCTCTCCTCGTCGAGCACCGGCAACCCCTATCTTCCAGCGTTCTTTATCGCCAATTTCCAAAAGTTTTTCTACAATTTCGGCGCCGCTTACACGCTCAGAAATCGACCCCCCCAATAAACGCGAAGCCAAAACCAGACCAAAACCATCGGGCAAATTAATATCGGAAGAATTAAGCGTCTTCTTAAATTCTAGGTTTTTATTAGCCTCGACTAAAAATTCCGCGTTGGGGGTAAAAACAATAAGCGGTTTTTTTAGCCTCAAATTAGCCTCAAAATTTCTAATTTCGTTTAGCACTAAAGCCGCTGAAGTGCTATTTATTGCTACACCAAGAATTTTTACGATGTTTCCTTGCATTTTTTATTATTTTTTTCCAAAAATTTAACCCAAAAAACCTTTTTTCCTGTTTTGATCTCAATTTTTCAAACTATAAGATTATTTTTAGTAAATTTTTTTAATCTTTTCAAAGACTTTTTTAAAAATTTTTACTTTTTTGCTGATCTACTTTTATATAGTTTTCTTAACCTCTCCCCCACCCTTATTTTATAAGATATAAATTTTAAATTTTAATCTTTGCGTTTTTAAATTATTGATCAAAAAAATTACCTTTGAATTTTATTTTAAATTTTATCAACGGCCGATATTTCTTTTTAATTATTGTTTCTTTTATTATAAGATTACTCTTTAATTTTTATAAGACAATTTTTTTAATTAAAAAAATATTTATTTTCTCGTCACGGATCGCTTATAAAGATCAATATTTTCAAGAGCGATACCCGTCCCGCGGACAACGCAAAATAAAGGATCTTCCGCCACATGACAAGAAACGCTAAGCTCTTGGGTTAAAAGCTTATCAAAATTCCGAAGCAAACTAGTTCCCCCGGTCATAATAATCCCTTTGTCAATAATATCGGAACTAAGTTCAGGCGCTGTTTCTTCCAAAACTTCTTTAACCATGTTGATAATCAAATTTAAAGTTGGTCTGATAGCTTCCGTTACCTCGCTGGAAACAACCGTTATAATTTTTGGCAAACCCAAAAGAGAATCTCGGCCCTTAACTTCTAGAGTTTCTTCTTTTTCTAGGGGCAAGGCGGAACCGATTTTGATTTTTATTTCTTCGGCCGTTTGTTCGCCAATCACAATATTATGTTTTTTGCGAAGATAAGAAGCAATCGCTTCATCAATGCGATTTCCGGCCACGCGAACGCTTTTGTGGACTACCACTCCGCCCAAAGAAATTACCGCGGCCTCAGAAGCGCCCCCGCCCATATCAAGAACCATATTGCCCGAAGGCTGAGCGATGGGAACCTTGGCGCCAATAGCCGCCGCCAACGGTTCGTCGATAAGATAAGCGACTCGAGCGCCCGCGGAAAGCGTCGCGTCCAAAACAGCTCTTTTTTCTACTTGAGTTCCGCCCGCCGGAGTACAAATCATTACCTCTGGTTTAAAAAACCAAGCTTGTCCGCAAACTTTTTGGATAAAATAACGAAGCATAGCTTCGGTTACTTCATAATCCGCGATAACTCCCTCTTTTAGCGGCCTTAAGGCGGAAATATTGCCGGGAGTGCGGCCAAGCATTGTTTTGGCTTCGTTGCCGACAGCCAAAACCCGATTGTCTTCTATTGAAAGAGCAACTACTGTCGGTTCGTTTAAAACAATTCCCTTCCCCGCAAGCCAAATAACTGTATTGGCTGTTCCTAGATCAATAGCAATGCGTTTTGAAATCATGATGTAATTTGATACTTTAGATAAGTATTTAAATATAGTTAAAAATAAGACTTATTTCCATTATACAAAGCGGCAATTAATTTTCAATTTATATTTTCAATTAAATAACTTTCGTTAATTATAAACTCAATCATTTGAAAATTCTGGTAATATAAGTATAATTACCTCAATGATTGATCTTGCCAAATACCGCCTTCCTTTCTTCTTTTTTGTCCTTATTTTTGTCGGCTTGGCAACTTTTGCAACCATAAAATTTAATCAAGGATATCGTCTTGATCTAACCAACAAAAAATTAAAACCAACAGGTCTTTTGGTGGCAGATTCCATACCGTCAGGCGCTCAGGTTTTTATAAACGGCAAACTTTCTACCGCCACCAACAATACTATCTCGCTTTCTCCCGGAAAATATTTGGTGGAAATAAAGAAAAATGGTTTTACCGCTTGGAAAAAAGAATTAACAATAGAAAAGGAACTGGTAACTCAAACAGAGGCGTTTCTCTTCCCTCTTTTGCCCGACTTAAAACCGTTAACTTTTAGCGGCGTGGAAAAGCCGGTTATTTCCCCAGATGGAACAAAACTCGTCTACAGCGTCCCCTTGCCTAAAGACCAAAACAAAAACTTGCCTCCGCCAAACGATGAGGCCGGTCTTTGGGTCATGGACCTAACCGATTTTATTTTCAATATTAATAGAGAACCAAAACAAATTGTCAAAAGCTGGAATGGGGTTGAGGGAGATTTTAGCAAAGCTAATTATTCTTGGACTCCCGATTCAAAACAAATTTTAGTTGAATTTGCCCATTCTCGATATCTTCTTGATTCAACTCAATTAAATAACCGCGCGACTCTTCACGATATTACCCTTGATCTGCCAAAAATTATTGAACAGTGGAATATTGAAAAAACAATAAGAGAACAAGCAAAAATGAAAAAAATGCCGGAAAAGATGCAAGAAATTCTAAAAGAAAACGCAACGGAAATTGAATTTAGTCCCGACGGAACAAAAGCGCTTTATAAAGCAACTTCCTCGGCGGAAATTCCGGAAAAACTTATTCCGCCGGTTTTGGCGGCCTCAACCCAAAAAGAAAACCGTCAACTTAAACCGGGGAAAATTTATGTTTATGATCTTAAAGAAGATAAAAACTTTTTAATCCCTTATGATTTGCCGCCAATTTCTCCCACTTTAACGCCAAAATCAAGCAAGAATAAAAACCCAACTCCATCTCCTTTTATTAACGCTAAATACTCAATCTCTGACACTATAAAATGGTTTCCGACTTCGCGTCATCTTTATTGGATGGAATCAGACAAAGACGGAAACAGCCGGGTGATCGCCTGCGAATACGACGGAAACAATGTAACAACAGTTTACGCGGGACCTTTTCTTCCTCCCTACGCCTTTATCGCGCCCGGAGCAAATAGGTTAATCGTTTTAACTCAAATTAGCGCCAACTCAGAAACCGTAAGGCCAAATCTATATTCCATTTCTTTAAAATAAAGAAAACCGCCAAAAAGTTTTTAAAGCGCTCCAAGATCTTAAATTGGAGTAATGGTTGGGGTAATTGTGGGCGAAGAAATGGCCCCTGAATGAATTGACCAATCTTTAATAGTTTTAACACTCTCTATTTGTTTAAGACTTGAATCCCATACGCCCGTAACGCGAACCCTGTGTCCAACGGCAAGATCAGAAAAGGAAATTTTTTTCTCGTCTCGACTGACCAATTTAACCAAATCGGTAACCAAAACAGTTTGATCGCCCTTGCCTGTATCTAAAATAAAAGTTTTTTTAACTAAATCTATGGATTTAATTTTCCCCCAAAAAGCGCCCGGTCTTTTTTGTATTGAAAGATTCTTTATTACTCTGGCCTCAAGAACAGTTTTTCCTTCATCTACCCAAGTTCCTCTAGCGGATACCTTATCCCCAACCTTCATTTCCGACAAAGAAGATTTCCCCCCGTATTTTCTAAAAATTAAGGTCTTTTCGGTAACTTTTAAAATTATCTCTTTGCCCTCATATTTAATTTTTACTTCCGCCGGCAAAGCAAGAGAAGCTGGCAAAGAAACAACCTCCCCCTCTTTAAAACCGGTTGGCAGAATTTTGGGAAAAATTTCCTTAATTTTCTCCCAAACGCTTCTTTGATCTTTAATTTTTTCTTTTATTTTTTCTAAGGCTTCTTTTCTTTGGGTTTTGGCCTCGTCTCTTATTTCTTTAATATTGTTTCGGATCTCATTCCTAATTTCATTCCTAGACCTTGCTTCGGAAATAACTGGCTCAATTGCTTTAATATCTGTCGCAGAACCAACTGTCGCTAAAGTTAAAAAGAATAAAATGGATAAAATTTTTATTTTCATTTTTTACCCCCCTTTTTTAAAATTGACTTGCGAACTCTCTAATTATTAATACCCAAAAGAGAGACAAAAAGTTTCATTAATTTAAAAATATCAAAGAATTTCGCGAGTCACAATTTTCTCAACCTCAGCGTCTTCATATTCATTTCCAGCCATAATATAAATATAATTCTCTCCCTCTTGCAGGCTTACCTTAACCTTAAAATTGCCGTCTTTATCTAAAATTGCTTCATTTTCATTAACAAACACTTCAGAACCCGGAACCGTTCTGCCTGTAACTTCAATTGAGCTTTCAGAAGTAATAAGGCCGTCTGTTGGCGAATCAATAATCAAAAAGAAAGATTTTTGAGAATTGGTAGGAGATTGATTGGAAATTTCCTTCGGAGCAACGGTTAAATTTTCTTTTTGCTCTTCGCTCTGCTCGGAAAAATTCTCCCCAATTAAATCTTCAACCTTTTTAGGGAAAATAAGCGTAAAAATGCCGCCAAAAATAACCAAAAGAGTCAAAACTGAAAGGACAATTATTTTGGAAATTCCCTTATTCATCTTTCCTTAAAAGAATATATAAAGAAAAAGCCAAAGAAGCAAGAAGAAAAAGAAGATAAAGAAATTCTTTAATTGGAAATGCCTCAAAAAAAGCCAACAATACCGTCTCTTTCTCGGAAATTATCCATCCAAAATCTTTAAATAAAAGCCGCCCAAAACCTAAAGTGTCAAGAATCCCCGCCAGTCTTATTATTTGCCGTAAAGAAAAATAAACAAAAATTAAACTCAAAACGATTAAAATAATCGCCAACCTTTTTTCCCAAAGCCTTTTAAGTTCTCTTTTAATTATCTTAATAACCAAACTGTCAACAGATTGTTTTGGTTCTAGCTCCGGCAGCGATTTAATAAGTTTTTTAAATTTGTCGTCCATAACTAGATTAAATCCTTTAATTCTTCTTTCATTCTTTCCTTGCCTCTTTTGATATGAGTTCGGACAGTGTTTACGGGCAAATTAAGATCTTCGGCTATCTCTTCATATTTTAAATCTTCAAAAAAATAAAGATAAAGAGCGATTCGATATTTTTCCGGCAGCTTCATAAGCGAGGCTTGAACTCTTTGAGAAACTTCATTTTTTTGAACTTCTTCAAACAAATCAACCTCTGGATCGGGTATTAATTCTTCTTTATATTCGATATCCTCATCGTCTTTTATCTTAATTTTTGATTTTTGAATTTTAATTTTTGAATTTTGCTTTTTATACGTTAAACAAACATTGGTTGCCACCTTAAAAGCCCAAGGTCTAAATTTAGCCTTCTTGTCAAAGGCTCGAAGGTATTTATAAATGCGAAGAAAAATTTCGCTGGTCAAGTCCTCAGCCAGGCGATAATCGCCCAAAAAACGGTAGGATAGATTAAAAAAAGCTTTATGATAACGGCAAAAAAGCTCCCCCAAGGCCTCTTTGTCCTTTTTAAGAATCTTTAAAACAAGTTCTTCGTCCAATAGGTCAGGATATTTTTCCGCCATCTTGGATAAGTTTAATCTTTAAAAATCAGTTGCTCAACCGCAAGAGGGCCCTTTAAACTTAAGTTTTAGTGCCCCTAGCAGGAATTGAACCCACATCTTACCCTTAGGACGGGTCTGCTCTATCCGTTGAGCTATAGGGGCATTTAAATCTATTTATCTAATATTTTGTTATCTTTCTTAAATCCGTTATTAATAACAAATATTTATATATTTTACCATTTTATAGCCTCAACTGTCATTGTTAATTCAATTTAGTTAGCGTCAAATTTCAACCTTTTTATTTAAAGATCAACTCATCTCCAATCTTAATTCCATTTTTTTCAACCCAACCGGCGTTAACTTCCAAAACTTTATCAATCGGCGTTTTGCTTTGATACAAAGTCTTGGGCGCTTCAAACTCGGATGAATCGGGAGCTTTGGCTAAATAAACAATCTCCGCCACCTTATTATCTCTAATCCAAATAATATCAATATCAAAATACATCTTTCTCATCCAAAAAGGATAAACTCCGGGTTTATCAAAAATAAAAAGCATGCCGCAATCTTCGCAAAGACTTTTTCGACCTGAAAGTCCTCTTTCTTTCTCTTCATCTGTCTTTGCGATTTCAACCCGAAGAGTCTTACGGCCCAAAACAATTTTTGTTTGACTTATTTTTTGCGTCTTTAGCTTGTTTACCATCAAAATTGCCAAAGAAATAAATGTAATTAAAATTACAATTATTAAAATTTTATTTTTCATTAATTAAATTTTATCACTCTTAATTAAAACGCTTCTATTTTAAAGCGAATAGTTAATGGAGAAACGCCTTCTTTTCTTTATCCGACGGAAAAAACAGGCGAAGGCGAAGATCCTTTCGCGTATTTAAGACCATCTTCTGGATAAACAAAAAGAGTTACTTTTCTTTTTTCATAACTCTTAAGATCGGAGTTCCAATCTGAACAAGTTATTAAAGCAAAATATTTCCGATCGCGAAGCTGAAATCCGTTTTTCTCCGCTTCCCTGAGTATTAATTCAACGTTTTTCTCAAAAATATCGGCGGGAATGGTAAATTGACCAAGAAGAATCATCTTTGTCTCTGTTTTTCCAACTTTAATAAACAGCTCCTTGCCTTCGGTATGATCAATAAGGGATAGTTTTTCGCCGGGCAAATCAACCCCCCCTATTTTCCCTGAATGAATTATGCCGAAAGTCAATCCGGGATGTTTAAACGAATACCCGCCGAGAGCCATTTCGTCAAATTTAAACCCCTCTTTATTTCCTAAAACAACTTTTAAGTTATAAGACCCTCCCTGAAAAACCGACCCTGAGAGAGTTGCCTCGTCTCCCGCCTTAAGATCAAAATCTGATCCTTCTTTTGCGCTTTGCGCATCGTCTTTAAAAAGAATCTTAGAAGCTGATTCATTCTCGTAAGTTTGAAAAACAATATTTTCTCGACTCTCTAAACTTCTCCTTTCGTTTAAAGGTAATTGAGGCGCCAAAGAGGCAGAAATGGAAGCAATGGCAAAAATAGCCAAAGGTAAAATTTTAACGGCAAATTTAGGCCTTAATCCTTTCAATCTTTCTTTAAAAAATTCCCATTCCGCTTTTGGAAAAAACCCGATACTCTTGATTTTTGATTCTATCTTTTCCTTAAGTTTAAGCGTTTCTTCTTCCAATCTAGCTTCCGTCGAGACAAAAATCGGCTCTCGCGCGCCAATTTCCCCTTCCAAACTGCCTTTCTCGGAAGAATAACCTTGAATGTTTTTTCTAAACTGATCGGGCATATCTTTAATTTTGTCGGCCAAAAAACCAATTTTGGCCAAAACGCGAGACCTAAGTTTATCAGTTTGCTCAATTATTTCTTGATTAAATAGATCCCAAAATTCCCGCCTTTCTCTTTCTTTTGGATCCAAAACGGGATCAAATGGATAGATAGAAGAAATTTCCGGCGAACCCGAAATTATATCGTTAAATAACGTCTTTATTCTTTCTCCCCGATCATAACCTCTGCCGTTTTTTCTCCTTTCCAAAGCCTCGTTAATCAATTTTTTTCTTTGACTCTCTTGTTCAAGCCAAAATAAACTGCTCTTTTCAGGATTTTGCATTTTAATCCTTTCTATTAAAATTTTTATTTTCAAATAAAGATTTTGTTAAACGAACCTCGCCTTTAGATTGAATCGCTTCAGCTTCTGTCAAAAGCTCGACAAACTTATTGCCAACCGCTTTAGAAAATTTATCATCAAAATTTTCAATTTTGCGAGAAGCAAATTCCCAAAAGTCATCATTTTGCTTCATAATTTTTTTAACAAAAATTCTTTTATTTTCATCGGACAAATTCTCCAAAATAAAATCTAACGCAAAATATTCTAAAAATTCAAAAACGTCAGAACTAGGCTTCTCTAGCTCCGCTTTAACCCATTCAAATAAAACCGAGCCGGAAAAGTATTTGGGAAAATAATTTTTAGAAACAATCCTTTTCATATCAATTTCTTAAATTTTTTAAACTTTATTGCTATCGCGCATGGGTTTTGTCGGGGTGACAGATCTTTCTTTTTTCTTTTTTCTGTCACCCCTTTCTGCGTCTCATGGAGGATAACCGGCATTCTCTCCCCCTCCCTCGATTGGCGTTTCAGTGGCCGAAGGCGTGGCGCGAGGGGTTGGCATGGGAGAAATAGTTGGCGAAATAGAATCTGTGGCTAAAGTCGCAGCCTCCGCAGTTTTAGGAATTGTCGGCGTTCGAGAAAGAGGTAAGGTTAAGGTAGGCTGCTCTTTTGAAATAGTTGGAGTTAACGTCGAAACGGCAATCGGTGTTGCCGACGGTATTGGTGTTGCTGTCAGGCCAAATGGCCGAGTTTGGAAAGGAGTCGCTCTCGGCGTTGCCGTTATTGCCGCGGGAACCTGAGCTGGAGACGCAATCGTTTGGCAAGCGCGAACGCTAATTAAAATTAACGCTAACAGCGCCGCAACCAGAAGCGCCAACAACAACCAAAAAACCAGGTTCCTTTGCGCCATTTTTTCTCCTTGTTTTCCATGCGCGATAGCAGGGATTCTGAAAACCCAATCTCTCTTAATTAAAGAGCTGATTCTTTAGAGAGAAATTAGGCTTTCGTTTATCCCTGCTGCCGACAAATGTCAAAGAACGTCAAGCCAACCATAATAAAAAGCGATATCAAAACAATTAAGATGTGGTAAACAACCAGTAAGAAAGCACTTTTCTTCTATATCAATCTCTAAAAAAATATAAAAATAAATAAACTTCTATATCAGTCAAAATTAGTTAAAAATATCGAATTGTCTTTATCTTAATAGCCAATTTTGATAAAATGATTTTTGAATTTAATCTTAAAAAAACAATTTGCTGTCTTTTCGGGGTATAGCTCAGGAGTAGAGCGCGCGGTTCGGGACCGCGAGGCCGTCGGTGCGAAACCGACTACCCCGACAAATGAATTTTATCCAAAAGCAACCTCCTTTTCTCCTCCGCTGCTGCCTTTAATGGAGTTAAATCTTCGCGTCCTTCCTCCGAAAGAATTTTTATAATCTGATTAAGGCCGAAAAGATAACGATCTTGGTCGCAACAACCGTTTTTCCAGGCATCGGCAAGATTGGTTAAAGAAGAAAAAAGAGTCTCTTCCAAATCTTTATTGTCAATGCTTCCTCCTCTAATTCTAGCCGATTTTAAGGTATTTTCTAATATTCCGATCTTAATTATCCCCGCCGCCATCCTTGCCGCTTCTCGAACATCTTTCTTAAAATCGCTATCGCCAGCAACATACTCGCTAAAACTCAATGCGGCTAAATAGTCTTTACGAGCGGTTTCTAAGTCTGATAGTGTAACGGCAGGTAATCTTTCTTTTGTCATTGCGCGATATCGCAAAATTTCCGCCCTCCAAATAAAAGGAGATCCGTCAATAGTTCTAAACTGATCCTCAAACCCAAGATAAGGAAAAAATCTTTCTTCCGCCGTTTTCAAAATCCCCAAAGCCGTTGCTATTTTTTCTTCTCTTTCCTCGTCGGAAAAAGACAAGTATGTAACCTGACTGTTTAAACTGGAGACTTCAATCAAAACAAGGCGCAAACCCGCCAGCGCTCTTTTTGGGGTTAAATCGCTGCCCATCGATTCAATTTGCCCTCGGCGAAACGAAGCGATTTCAATGGCGCAACGATATAAACCAGGATCCGCCAGTCCTCTTTCGCCTGAAGCAATCGACCTTAAATTTTCGGCCAAATTAATATATTCTCGGTCGATTTTTAATTCAGTTTGAAAAATTATTTCTTCGCGCTCTTTGTTTAACACGTTAAAAAAATAACTTAACAAGAAAAAACCGTCAAGCAAATTTTTGTCAATTTTTTATCTATCAACCCCCTTAACATTAATTATAAAAATCTTTTAAAATATATTCATGGAGAAAATTGTGGTAACTACCGGACGGCGATTTGTTGATATCGATGGACTCGCCGCGGTTATCGCTTATCAAGAAATTCCCGAAGAAGAAACTATCGCAATAATCGCAGGGCCTTTAAACCAAAGCGTCTCGGCTCAAATTAGAAAATGGGAAATGAATTATTTAAAAGATTTAACCTTAACCCCGGACGATAATTATAAATTTGTAATTGCGGATGTTTCCGAACCGGATCAGTTTCCTTATTTTGTCGACGCCAAAAAAGTTATTGAAATTTATGATCACCATTTTGGATTTGAATATAGATGGGCGCGCTTGGGAGAAAAATGCAAAATCGAAAAAGTCGGCGCTTGCGCCACTCTTATTTGGGAAGAATTTAAAAAAAGAAAATCTCAATCATTGAAAATTACCACCCTTTCGGCAAATTTGCTTTATACTGCGATCCTTTCCAATACCCTCAATTTTCATTCTTCTTTAACAACAGACCGCGATAAAAAAGCTTACGAAGAACTTAAAGCCTTTATCAACCTTCCCGATAATTGGACGGCGCTTTATTTTTTGGATCAAGAAAGAGAAGTCTATAAAAACCCCGTTTCCGCGATCAACAACGATACCAAAATTCAAAAAATTAAAGGAATGGAATGCGCCGTCGGCCAGCTAGAACTTTGGAACAGCCGAGATTTTCTAAGAGAACATAAAAATACGGTCGAATCAGCCTTAAAGGAATTTGATACGCAGATTTGGTTTCTTATCTCCCCTTGCATTTCCGAAGGCAGAGATTATATTTTTACCCGCTCGGAAACCGTTAAAAACTTTTTAAGAAGCGTGATGGATATTACTTTTGAAGGCGATATAGGAACTACCAGCAAACTTTGGTTAAGAAAAGAAATTTTGGAGAAAATACAATAATAGTGGAAGCAGGCCTTCTTCTTATTTCCTTTTATTTCCTTTATCCTCTTTATCGCCGGTTTCTTCAACCGGCTGAAGGAAAAAAGGAGAATCACAATTGTTAACTTGATATAAAGCATTTTTCATCGCTCCTTCAACCCCGCGCCCTTTAACTGCCGCCCCAGTCACTACAATTCCAGTTGTTGGTTTTTCAGCTTCGCTTCTATTCATTTTCCTCCTTTTTGTTTATTTTTTTAAGACTTAATACCTAATTAATTATTACCAATTTTTAAGCAAAAGTCAAACTATAGGATCTCATATATTAAAAAATTGAGCCTAAAAGTAATAATTATTTCGTTTTTATAACTATCAACTAACTCTCCAGTCCATTTGCTTGACTTATTTTGACAGATTAAGTTATCTTTGTTAGTATGAATTTTGTGATTAACCTTCTTGTTAACGCTTTAGCGATTTTAATCACCGCCTATATTCTTCCCGGTGTTGAGGTATCGAATTATTGGGTGGCCATAGTCGTCGCTGTTGTTTTAGGTTTAATCAACGCTGTTATCAGACCGATAATTCTGGTCCTAACTCTCCCCATAAATATTCTTACTTTGGGACTTTTTACTTTTGTAATTACCGCGCTATTAATTCTTCTTGCTTCGGCAATTGTTCCCGGCTTTCATGTTAAAAATTTTGGCTGGGCGCTTCTTTTTGGAATCGTCCTCGGACTTATAAATTGGTTTTTTAATACTTACTTAATTTAACTAGAACGCTTTGTCTATTTGTTTTTCTTGTGTTATAATAACTTCAGTAATCCTAGTTTACCCAAGTTTTCACCGTCTCGGAGTTATCTAGAGCACCAGGAAAAATTTGGTCCTAGGACTCCGAGAGGAGGTGAAAACATGTCATATCAAGATCAAACTTTAAAGTGTAAAGATTGCGGCAACGATTTTGTCTGGACCTCTTCCGAGCAAGAATTCTACGCTCAAAAAGGGTTTCAAAACGCGCCGCTTAGATGTCCTTCTTGTCGTCAGCAAAGAAAAGAACAAATTAGAGCCAACAGACAAATGCATCAGGCAACTTGCGCCGACTGCGGAGCTGCCTGCGAGGTTCCCTTTGCCCCAAGAGGAGATCGTCCGGTTTATTGCAATAATTGCTACGCTAAACACAAACGAGCGTAATTTTTGGCTTAAAACCGCTTAAAACCCTTGACGAAAGTCGGGGTTTTTAAGTTGGAAACAATTTTGAATAATTAACCAAAAGAGGTTATATTATAAAAATATAATGAAAATTAAAAAATTGACTCTCGGCGAACTCTCCGCAAATTGCTATCTAGTCTTTGATGAAAAAAGCAATGAAGGAATAATTATCGACCCCGGAGACGAAGCAAACTATATCGGCGAAGAAATTTTATCTTTGAACTTTAAGCCGGTCGCCATTATCGCCACTCACGGACACTTTGATCATCTGCTGGCCGCAAACGAACTTCAATTGGCTTTCAATATTCCATTTTTAATACATAAAAAAGATCTTTTTCTGGTTAAAAGAATGAAAGAAACCGCCCAATATTTTTTAAAAAGAAAAATTATTGAATCTCCGCCAAAAAAAATTAACTTTATAACCGAAAACGACGACTTACCCTGTCAATTAAAAATTATTTGGACGCCGGGACATACTCCGGGAGGAATTTGTCTTTATAGCAAAATGGATAAAATCCTTTTTAGCGGAGATACCTTATTTGCCGAAGGAGTTGGTCGAACGGATTTTTCTTATAGTTCAAGTATTGGCCTTTTAAAATCGCTCGATAAACTCTCAAGACTTCCGCAAGAAATTAAAATTTATCCCGGACACGGAAGAATTTTTTTAAAAGAAACGCTCCCCCAAATAATTTAAAAACTCTTAAATTATTTTCTTATTCTCCCACCATCAACAATTCTTCAACTCTTTTGTAGTTATGAATTTCATCTTCCTTAAACCAAAGTTGAATTTCAATTTCCGCCTCTTCCGGTTTCCCGGATGCGTGAATTAGGTTATGAACCGAACGTTTTTTGGTATTCGAAAGAAGCGGCGAATCAAAACTATAGTCTCCTCGAATAGTTCCCGGCGCCGCGGCATGCGGAAAAGTTGAACCCACCATTTTACGAACAATTTCCACCGCGCCCGGAGCTTCCAAAATCATCGCGACTACCGGCCCTTCGGTTAAATAATCAATATTCCAACCATGAACCATCTTTCCAATCTCTTTGTTATCCATCTTTAAAATTTCTTCATTGGGATCATAGCCTTGTTGAGCGTAAAATTCCTTCAACTTTTTGCCAACGTTTTCATACCATTCATCATTAACGCCATAATGCTTGGCGGCAAACTCGCGGCCCACCCAAACCATCTTCATGGCGATAATTTTTAAACCCGCTTTCTCAAAACGGCCAACAATCTCGCCCACCAAGCCCCTTTTAACCCCATCTGGTTTAATTAAAACTACTGTTCTCTCCACTTTTCCTCCTTTTTCTTTAAAATTAATCTATTTAAATATTACTAAATTCTAAAACAATATTCTACTCGTTTAAAAAAGCCTTATAAGCCTCAAAACAAGCGTAAACATCGATTTTTGAGCTAATTTCAAAAGGAGAATGCATTGATAAAATAGGCGGACCCGCGTCAACAACATCCATATTATAACGCGCCAAAAACATGGCGATAGTTCCCCCGCCGCCTAAATCAACCTTGCCAACCGACCCGGTTTGCCAAAGAATATTGTTTTTATTAAATAAATTGCGAATTTGAGCTAAATATTCCGCGCTTGCTTCATTTGTTGAAAATTTTCCCCGATAACCGGTATATTTTTCAAGAACCACCCCCGCCCCCAATCTGGCTGAATTTTTTGAATCAAAAACTTCGGAATAGTCGGGATCGAACGCCGCCGTCACGTCGGCAGACAAAGCTTGCGTCTGCGAAAGAACGTCGCGAAGAAGATTTTCATCATGAACCCCTTCTTTAAGATAAATCATTTCCGAAACAAAATCTGGAATAAAACTCGAAAGCGCTCCTGTATTTGATTCGCTACCCGTCTCTTCCTTATCAATTAAAACGATCATAATCGATCTTTCTGGATCATTTACCGCCAACATTGCTCTTAGGGCCGTATAAGCGCAAATTCTATCGTCTTGACCATAACCGCCAATCATCGAAGCGTCAAAACCCAGATCTCTGGCCGGACCGGCCGGAACAATTTCCAAATCCGCGCTTATCAAATCCTCTTCGCTTATCCCATATCGCTTATTAAGCAAACTCAACACCCCCAGTTTTATCTGTTCTTTGTCGTCCTTAAATTTCAAATTCGTTATTGGTCTTGAGCCGACAATAACGTTCATCTCCTCGCCCTCAATCGCTTCTTCCAACTTTTTTTCCATTTGTTTTTTTGAAAGATGCGGAAGCAAATCAGTGATGGTAAAAACAGGATCGCTAATGTTTTCGCCTATATTTAAGCAAACCTTATCTCCATTTGCTGGCGCTATCACCCCGTGAATTGCCAATGGAATCGCGGGCCACTGGTATTTTTTAATTCCGCCATAGTATTGAGTTTTAAACCAAGCTATCTTCTCGGCTTCGTATAAAGGCATTGCTTTTAAATCAATTCTTGGAGAATCAATATGGGCTAAAATCATCTTAAATCCTTCTTTAATCGGTTTTTTACCAAACCGAGCCAAAATAATTGATTTGCCGCGATTAATAGAATATACGCCTAAAGAGCGGCCGGACGATAAAGAATCAAAAGAAGAAAGATCTAAAAAGCCTTGCTTTTTAATTTCTTTAGTTACCCAGCTTACAACTTCCCTTTCGGTTTTGTTTTTGGAAATAAATTCTTTATAGCCATCGGCAAAATCGTAAGCCTCTTTAATTTTTTCCTTTTTCCAAGCTTCAAAACCAAATTTCCTTTGAAAAGTTAGATCGTCTTTCATATTAACTTAACCCTTCTTTAAGAAGTTTCAAAAACCTATCCTCGTTGTTAAAAGGACCAACAATTGCCAAATTTCTTTTGCTTTTGTCAAAAATCCGATTAGCAACCCGCTTAATATCGCCAGTGCTTACCTTGTCAATTTTATCAAAAAGTTCTTTAGGTGTTTCGACTCTTCCATACAAAAGTTCTTTCTCGCCATACCATTCAGCCAAAGTATGACTATTTTCCAAATTCAAAGTTGTGCGGCCCTTAAGAAACTCCTTTGCTTTATTAAGCTCTTTCTCATCAATATCGCCTTCTTTTATTTTTTCAAATTCTTCAATAATAATTTTTATCGCTTCATCTACTTTTTCCAAGTTTAATCCCGCTCGAGCGGCAATAAAGCCGGTTTCATGATAAAGATCGGTAAAACTGCTAATATAATATGCCAGTCCCCTTTTTCCACGAACTTGAATAAAAAGACGACTGCTCATCCCGCCGCCCAAAATAGCGTTCAGTACGCTTAAAACAGGTCTGTCCGGATCCAAAAAGGAAAAGGCTGGATAACCAAAATATAAATGGGCTTGATCGGTTTTTTTATAACTTATTTTAACTCTAGGTTCTTTCTGAATCATTTTAACTTCCTCGAAATTCTCTTTTTCTCCAACTTCAAATAAAGAAAAATACCGCTGCGAAAGTTCTTTTATTTCTTGCGGGTTAACATTTCCCGCCGCGACAATCACCATATCTTTCCCTTGATAAAAACGATTGGCGTAATCAAAAAAGTCTTTCTGATTTATTGACAAAACCGTTTCTTTTGTCCCGGCCGTCGGCCACCCCAGAGGATTGCCATTATACATAAGTTCATAAAAAACATTATCAATCTTATACATTGGAGTGTCTTCGTAGAGATTGATTTCTTCAATAATCGTTCCTTTTTCTCTTTCTATTTCTTCGGGAAGAAAAAGAGAGTTTCTTAAAATATCGCTTAAAATGTCAAAAGTCAGTTCAAGGTGTTCTGAATTTACTTTCATATAATAACCTGTCTGATCTTTGCTCGTAAAAGCGTTATTTTCCCCCCCAACGGAATCAATTAAAGTGGATATTTCCAAAGCCGTCGGCCTTTTTTTTGTCCCTTTAAAAATCATATGTTCAAGAAAATGAGAGAGGCCGGCTTTTTGGGGTTTTTCGTATCGACTGCCCGCTCCGACCAAAACCAAAACCGTGGCGGAAGAAATACCTTTCATCGGAACGGTAATTAATCTTATCTTATTTGAAAGCTCAATCTTAACGTAGTCATTCATGAAGAAAATTTTATCATTCAAAGAAGGAAAGATCCAGATCTTTTTGATTTTTAATCAAAAATTAAACAATTTACATCTTCCCTAGGGCTTCAATGCCTAAAAGATTTAATCCTTCTTTCAAAACCTGACCAACCGCGGCGGATAATAATAAACGAAAACTTTCCATTTCGCTTCCAATAATCTTTTGTCGATCGTAAAAAAGGTTAAACTTTTGAGCTAGATCAAACAAAAAATTGCAAATAAGATTGGGAGAATAGGTGCAAGCCGCCTCTTCAACCACTTCCGGAAAACGATAAACCGTTCGAAGAAGAATAACTTCCTCGTCTGACAATTTAAGATCAGATAAATTTGATCGCTTTCCTTTTCTAAGCAGACTTTGAATTCTTGCGTAGGTATATTGCAAATAAGGACCGGAATTTCCCGACAAAGTCAAAATTTGATCCCAATCGAAAATAATATCGGTTCGAGGATTTTGTTTTAAATCATTATATTTAATGCCGCCAACACCAACAGCTACAGCAATTTTTTTCTTTTCATCTTCATTTAAATCATAAGCCACCCCCGCCCCCTCCATCAGCTTTCTGGCTCGAGCGATAGCCTCAAGAAGAATTTCTTCCAAATGAATAGTTATGCCCCTTCGAGTCGAAAACTTCCCGGTGGACCAGCGAATAAGCCCGTGCGGGACATGAACAAACTGTTTTATATCCCCGTAACCAAGCATTTGGGCAAGGCTAAATAGCTGTCGAAAATGGAACGACTGGTCCGCCCCAACTTCATAAATAATAAGATCCGGACGCCACGTTTTAATCCTAAATTTTATGGTTGCCAAATCCCGAAGCAAATAGGTTGTCGCCCCATCCGATTTAACAAGCATGGCCGGAGTTTCCATTCCGGGAATTTCAACCACCAAAGCCCCTTCGCTTTCTTTAAGAATGCCCTTGCGGCGACAGTCGTTAAGCGCTTCCGCCATTTTATCTTGATAAAAACTCTCGCCATAAGTGTAATCTATCTTTATCCCCAAAAGTTTATAAATTCGATCATATTCTTTCATCGAAATATCTACGCAAGCTTGCCAAATTTTTCTCGCCTCCGCATCGCCGTCTTCAAGCTTTTTAAACCAACCCCTGGCCTCATCTTCAATCTTAGGATTCTTTTCCGCTTCTTCGTGAAACTTGACATAAAGCTTTTCCAAATCGGCGATAGTTAAATCTTCAATCTCCCTGCCCTTTCTCTCTGTCATTTTAATCATATAAATAAGTTTGCCAAACTGCGTCCCCCAATCGCCAATATGGCTGTCGCCAATTGTTTTCCAACCCAAAAATTTATAAATATTGTAAAGAGCTTGACCGATGTTGGTTGAACGAAGATGACCAATGCCAAACGGTTTGGCGATATTTGGCGCTGAATAGTCAATAATCACTGTTTTGTTTTCTATAAAAGTAAGCGGCTTGATCCCCTCTCTTAGCGCTCTTTCAATTTCTTTGCCAAGAGCGTTAATTTTAAACCATATATTGATAAAACCAGGACCAGCAACCTCTACTTTTTCAATAAAATCGGGCAAACCTGTTTCTTTCCATGATTCAATTATTTCTTTAGCGGTTTCTTTGGGAGGTTTTCCAATTTCTTTGGCGGCGATTAAAGCGATATTAGTTGAATAATCTCCATGCGAAAAATCGGCTGGATGTTCAAGCTGAATTTTATCAAAAAGAAAAGAAATTTCTAATTTTTCTAAAGCTTTCAACAAAGAATTTATTATTTCATTAGAAAACATAATCAAATTATACTATACTTAAAAGCTAATAATATGACCCAAAACAACTATTTAAAAATCGTTCTGCCTTCAATTTCAGTCATTATTCCCGCCTATAACGAAGAAAAAACAATTGGTGGAATCATAGAATCAATTTTAAAAAGCAAGTTTCCGTGCGAAATTATCGTTGTTAACGATGGATCAACGGATAAAACCCTCGAAATCTTAAAAAAATTTAAAAGAAAGGTTGTCGTTCTTTCTAACGCAAAAAATCAAGGCAAAGCTTCAGCGCTCGTCAAAGGGATTAAAAAAGCCAAGGGAGAAATTGTGGTTTTTTTGGATGCCGATCTTTCAGGCATAAACCAATTTCATCTTCTTTCTCTGGTAATGCCTCTAACAGAATGCGGCTATCGGGCCTGTATTGGATATCTTGGCGCGACGGAAAAACTTGAAATCAAAGGTTTTAACCCGCTTTGGATATTAAGCGGACAAAGAGCATATTTTAAAAAAGATCTTCTTCCGCTTTTGCCTCAACTTAAAAACTTTGGTTATGGAATTGAGATTTATCTTTATAACAAATTTAAGAACCAAAAAACCCTGCTTGCGCCCCTGCCAAATGTCAATCACTTGCTTAAAGCCGACAAACATTCAAAAAAAGACGCCGCTTTCTCATATCTTAAAGAAACGGCGGAAATAATTAACGCCATTGCCGGAATCAATAATTTTAAACCCAAAGAAATCGCCATGCTAAAAAAATATTTAGCCAAATATATCAAAAAAGGAAAAAAATATGTTTCGTCCTTAAAAGACTTATTGATTGAAAAAAAGTAGCCCTTGTCGCCATAAAATTATGAGCCGATATAAACAATACTTATGCGCATAATCAAATTAAACAATCAAAAACAATCCCAAATCGAAGAAACAATAACAACGCTAAAATCAAACGGTCTCGTGGTTTTCCCCACCGATACCGTTTATGGGCTTTTGGCGGATGCGCGAAATTCATCCGCCGTCTCAAAGCTATTATCGTTTAAGGAAAGGAAACCCGGACAGGCAATTTCTGTTTTTGTCGCCAATAAAAAAATGGCCCAAAAATATGTCGAATTTAATCAAAATACAGAAAACGTGGTCAATAATTTGCTTCCTGGTCCGTTTACGGTTATAGCCAAGGCTAAAAAGATAAAATCCCAAAAAGAAAAAATCGACTCAAGACTATTGGCTGAAAACGGAACGCTTGGTTTCAGAATACCAAATTATCCATTAATCTTGGAACTGGTTGAAAAATATGGTTGCCCGCTGACGGCAACCTCAGCCAATCTAAGCGGAAAACCGCCTCATTATTCAATCCAATCTTTTCTAAAATCTCTGCCAACGAAAAAAAGAGAGTTAATAGACTTGATTGTTGACGCCGGGAAACTGCCCCCCAATAAACCTTCGACCGTTATTGATACAACTACAGGACAGCTTAAAACCCTAAGAATTGGTGACCTCTTGCCGAAAAAACCAAACTCTCTTATTAGCAAATCAGAAGCGGAAACTAAGCAATTAGGCCGATTTTTAGCAACAAAATTTTTAAAAAATTGTCTTAGCAAACCAATTGTTTTTTTGCTAAAAGGAGAGCTGGGGGCCGGAAAAACTATTTTTACTAAAGGATTTGGCGAAACCCTTAAAATCAAAGAGGAGATAATTTCCCCCACCTTTGTTATTTCTTACGAATATAAATCTCCTTTTCCGTTCCAAAAACTTTTAAAAATGTATAATTTTGATATAGATAACACCGATCAAAATATATCAAAAAATAAACAAGTATGTTTAAAAAAAGGAGTTAAATTATTGCATTTTGACCTTTATCGTATCGAGTCCTTAGAAGAGCTCTCGGAAATCGGTTTTTTTGACAACTTGACCTGCGGAAATTTTTATGTTGTTGAGTGGCCTGAAAGATTGTCTGCGGAAATTATTGACAAGCTAAAAAACTTTGCGGAAATCATCATTGTTAATATCAAATATTTGAGCTCAACTCAAAGAGAAATAGAATGGTCGATTTACGCAAAATAATTAAGCTATTATTTTAACTTATTTTTTGTTTTTTTCCGTAAGGAAATTTTAAAAAAAACAACGTTAAAAATTAAAATTCTTACACAAAAAATGAAAAAATTTTTAAGCGTTAAAAATAAAGAAATTTAAGCGTTAGAAATGCGAATTTTTTCGGCCAAAGAAGAAAAGTTTTCCTCGTTTTGTTCTTTTGAATAATGAGGAATTAAATGAACATGAGCGTGAGGAACATCCATTCCCCAAACTTTTAACTCTATAAAATCAGGATTAAGAACCTTCTCTATTTTTCGCTCAATTGATTTAACCGTCTCAAAAAAATCGCCAAAATAAGGAATCTCCCATATCCAACGATAATGTTCTCTTGGAATAACCAGTGTATGGCCTTTGCTTTTAGGATTAATATCTAAAAAAGCGAGAAATCGCTCATCTTCAAAAACCTTATAGGCCGGAAGTTCTCCTTTTATTATTTTGCAAAAAACGTCTTCTTCCATAAAATCAACTTAAGTTAATTTTAATTAAATCGTTTAAAATTCTTTCTTAAGCTTCAAAATAACTTATTTTCTTGTTAAAATCAACAAGATTATGGAACCTATTATTTTAGCTATCGACACTTCCTGCGATGAAACTTCGGCGGCGCTAACGCAGGGCAGAAGAATTTTATCAAACATTGTTTCATCGCAAATAAATATCCATAAAAAATACGGCGGAGTCTTCCCCGCTCTGGCCAAAAGAGCTCACGAAGAAAAAATTGATTATGTGATAAAGGAAGCGTTAAAACGAGCAAGGGTTGAATTAAAAAGCCTTTCGGCCATTGCTGTTACTTATGGCCCGGGGCTGGCAATTGCTTTGGAAGTGGGGATTAAAAAAGCCAAAGAGTTGTCTAAAAACCAAAAAATACCGCTTATTGCGGTAAACCATATGGAGGGACATATTTATTCAACTATCGCCCAAAATCGAAACGGCAAACCGGAAAGAGAAATTAAATTTCCCGGATTGTGTCTTTTGGTTTCCGGCGGACACACTGAACTTGTCTTAATGACCAATCACGGCAAATACAAAGTCTTGGGGCATACCCTAGACGACGCCTGCGGAGAAGCCTTAGATAAAGCGGCGAAAATCTTAAAACTTGGTTATCCGGGCGGCCCGATTATTGAACGATTGGCCGAAGAACTTTGTTCCGCGCCTCGCGCCTGCCCCTCAATAGATATCTATCGATTTAATCAGCCCTTAAAAGAAAAAAAGAATCTAAACTTTTCTTATTCTGGGCTAAAAACGCAATTTCTTTATTTAGTGGGAAGAATGAAAGAAGAAGAAATGGGGCGAGAATTGCGAAATCTGGCCTTCTCTTTTCAAGAAGCGGCCTTTAAACAACTTATTCGAAAAACATCGCAAGCTGTCGAAATCTATCAACCCAAAACCCTAATCGCGGGCGGAGGAGTAATCGCCAATAAATATTTAAAAAAGCTTTTAAGGCGTCTGGTTAAAGAGAATAAAATTCCAATCTTTTTCCCCATAAATAAAAATTTAATCGGCGATAACGCGGCAATGATCGGAGTTGCGGCTTTTTATAAATATCAAAGAAATGAAATTGTCAAAAACATAGAAACGCTAGATAGAGAACCAAGATTGTCGCTTTAATCTCCGAAGATAAATAGTTAACGCCAATTTTCCCAACTAAGAAATTAAAAGGAATATTTAATCTCTCCTTCTTTGTCAGTTCTTCTTATTTTTACTCTATATTTTTCTAAAAGAACGAGGGCTTCTTTGCTTGGATGTCCGTATGAATTTTTGCCGACGGAAATAACTGTTTCTTTTGGTTTTATTATTTTTAAAAATTCTTCGTCAATACCTGTCTTTGAACCGTGATGGGGAAATTTTAATATATCGATTTGTGTCAAATTGCTATTTTCTATTATATTATCCTGAACCGAAAAGTCGGCGTCTCCCATAAAAAGAAACGACTTGTTTTGATACTTTAAAAGAAAAACCAACGAAAAATCGTTAAGTTTTTTATATTCCGTCTTGGCTCCCAAAACATATTCCCGTCCTCCCTTTCCGTCCATCATTTTAATATCCGCTCGGTCTGCCAACCACTGTTTATCCGGCCAAAGAGAAGTTAAGACCATTTCCCCGATTTTTATTTTGTCGCCGGAATAAATGTTGATAATTTTTGGACTTTTGCCAACTAGCGATGCGTTTTGCTGTTTTTTAAGCCTTATCAATAACGCCTCGAAAGCGCTAGAATCGTTCCCCAAAGGTCCGGTTAAAAAATAATCAACTCTATACTTGTCTAAAACTGAAATTAATCCGGTTAGATGATCAGCTTCAGGATGAGTTAAGGCGACAACTTCAATTTTTCGATCATAAAAAGGCAGGTTATTTGCAAGACAACCAAGAACTTTTTCGTTCGGCCCGCCATCGATAAGAATTTGGGTAAATCCCTTAATAATTAAAATGGCGTCGCCCTGTCCGACATCGCAAAAAACTAAATGCAAACGATTGTCGGGAAAAGAAAAAATAACCAAAAAAAGAAGCGATGTTAAAAAAACTAAAAGAAAAATTAAACGTTTGGCGTTTAAATATTTCATTCTTCCTCCGCTTCTTTTCTGTTATTCTTAATTAAAATAGCAAGAAGGCCGTAATATAAAAGCGCAAACCACCACCCCATTTTTGGCAGTTCTATTTGAAATAATGAAAATTTAGCAAAAAAATCAATAATTTGCTTAACATAATAAACAAAAGGAAATAATAGAAAAGAAGCCATTTCTCCCAAAGTTGTCCACAACAAACCCAAGACCCCAACCGCTATCCCTAATTGCAATATATAAGGAATTGTCCAAAGTATAATCAAATTTATAAAAGGCGAGAGAAAATTTAATCGGCCAAAAAAGATAAAAAGCAAGGGCAAGGTGGCGATTAAAGAAGCGATAGATGAGGTAAAATTTTCAAACCTAAAAAGAAAAAATTTTATTTTCTTTAGCTTTGGAGATAAAAAAACTAAACCGGCGGTAGACATAAAAGAAAGCTCAAAGCCAAGATCAAAAAGCAAATTTGGACTAAAGATAATCATAACGGCCGCAGTTAAAAAAAGCGTTCGTCCCGCCCCCGTTTCTCTGCCGATAACCTGAGCAAAATATATCAAACTAGCCATAATCGCCGCCCTAACAATAGACGGAGTTGACCCAGTCATAATAGTATATAACCAGATCAAAACAATAAGAATTAAGATCGCTTTTCGTCTTGAAAGAAAATATGATAAAAAAGAAAGAATTCCTTCGCTAATCATAGCAATATTCATGCCCGACGCCACCATTATATGAAGCGTCCCCGTTGTCTTTAGTTTTTCCCAAAAATCTTTTGAGATAAGGTTTTTGTCCCCCAAAACCACCCCCGCGATAATTCCATCGAGCGGTCGCGGAAAATTTCTTATATAAACGTCTTTTAATCTTTTTCCAATCTCCAAAATAAACCCTTTAGCTTTTATTGACAGCCCCCCTGTCGATTCTATTTTTTCTATTTTTGGATAATTTAGAAGGTATGTTTCTTTCTTAATCCACCCAAAAGACCAACTTTTCCTTTTTACTTTGCCAACAATCAAAAGTTCATCGCCAAAATGAAATTCTGGATATTTAAAAGAAACAATTTCAAAATTATTAATTTTAAAACTTTGCTTCTCACCTAAAACCTGAGGTTCGCTTATAAGCCTTGCTGTTAGACGAATAGTTTGTCCTTCATTGATTATTAAATCTGAATCTGAAGCTAATAAACGGATAAATAAAATGGCAAAAAATAAAACGATTATTTTTATATTCACTAGAATTTTTAAACTAAAATACGGTTATTTGATCTTTTATTTTTTCCCAAACATTGCTTTTGATAATCTTTTTTTCCAAAATTTCTTCGGTTTTTTGATAAGGGCGGCTTTCGATTATCTTTTTTGCGGTAGCCTCGCCTATTCCCCAAAGACTTTCAAGTTCGGAAGCTGAAGCGGTATTAAGATTAATCTTATCTGAAGAATTGGGCAACTTTGCCGAATCTGAAATTTTGGGAATATAAACTTTTCCGCCGTCAGCCAATTTTTGAGCTTGGTTAATATTTTTGCTAACCCAATCTCGATCCGCTTGTGCTGAAAATCCTCCCGCCGCCGTTATCAAATCGCTAACGCGACTGCCAAAATCAAGTTCATAAACGCCCGGGTTTAAAACCGCCCCGGCAATCTCCGCCAAAATCTTTTTTTCATTCTCTTCTTTATTCTCCAAAAACGAGTCTTCTTCATTTAAAATTTCAACTTTCGGCGAATCCTCCAAGGTGATAAATTTAAACCCTAAAATTCCCGCGGCCACCAGAAAAAGACCTGTTAATAAAAACAATATTGAATATTTATTCCTCTCAAAAACCTCTCTCCAATCAAAAATTCCCCTCTCCTCTTTTTCTTTTTCAAAATCAAAAACTTCCATTGTATTAATTATCGCATAATTGACAATTAAACCAATAATTGATATTTGATTCCAAAACTTTAATAATAGTATCAATGATTAAAATTCGCCATTGTAAAAAAATTAATTTATTTTATTTATTTCTAATTTTTTTATCTCTGGCGGTTATTTATCTAACGTCGATCAAAAAAGCAATTGCCAATATGTCGTCTAGCAATTATGAACTTCAAATGCCAAATTTGAACTTCTCTTCGGGGAATGTTTCTTCCGATAATTACAAAATTGGTTTTACGGCCGGTCAACTCTCACCGGGAAAATATAACTCGGAAGGATTTAGGGCGCTCGTAGGATTTTGGTATCTTAAAACAATCATTCCTTTTTCTTTTTCAATTTCCAACAATGTCGTTGACTTTGGCGATCTTTCTTTCGGCGAACCGCAAACAGCCGCTACTACTATAGTTGTTTCCGCGGGCGGAGCCGGCGGATATCAGGTAACAGTAGAAGAAAATCATCAACTGCTAGTTCCTTCAATTGGCGCAATGATCCTTGATACCACCGGAGACGAAGGAGATATTAGCGAAAATAACGCCGGACTCTGGGCAAACAATACCACTTATGGTTTCGGTTATACAATGTATGGAGACGATGTCCCCTCGCCTTTTCCAAGCTCGGGACCGGCGGGCAACTATTATAAACAATTTGCCGATATTTCCAAAGGCGAAATTCCCCAAATAATAATGAGCTCGGATAAAGTAGGCGTAAACCGAACCGCCACGCTTACTTATAAAGTTAATATTTCTCCCATGCAAGCGGCGGGGAGATATCATAATGTAATTACTTATATCGCTACGCCAACATACTAATGAAAAAATCAAAAATCAAAAATCAAAAATCAAAAATTTCTAAAATTTTTTTCTTAACTTTATTCTTTATTCTCTGTTTTAAATTCTTTACTTATCTTAAAGCCGCAAACGCCCAATCCCTCTCTCTCTCGATCTGGCCGCCGCTGCTGGAACTAACTATTCAACCCGGAAAAACCGCCGTCCAAACTTATAAACTAACCAATAATTCAGACCATGAATTGCAAATTTTTCCTCTGCTCGCCGCCTTTGAACCGCTTGGCGAAACCGGCCAAATAAAAATAATAAAAGAACCAATCAATAAAAACTTTTTTTCTTTTGATTCAAAAGAAAAATTTGGCGAACACTTTATTCTTGGCGTCGGACAAACAAAAGAACTTTATTTAAGAATAGCTATTCCCGTGAGCGCGCCGGAAAGAGACTACTATAATACTCTTCTTTTCTCAAGCGCTGAAAAAGAATTAGAAAATCTAAGCGGCGCGTCCTCGTCAACTCAAATCGGAAGCAATATTTTAATTACCGTTTCAAAATCGGACAATCCTAACCGACTGGGAAGAATTCTTGAATTTTCCTCTCCCAAACTCGTTGATTCGTTTTCTTCCGTTAGTTTTATCGTAAAACTGGAAAACTGGGGAAAAACGTTTTGGAAACCGTTTGGTCAAATAAAAATTCAGGGAATGTTTGGAGAAAAAAAAGAAATCCCTCTTTTGGAACAAAATGTTTTATCTCAATCGGCAAGAAAGCTTTCAGTCTCTCCTTTTAAACCCAAATGGCCAATTGGCCTTTTTAAGGCAAAAATTGAATTTTCGCCCGACAAAGAAGGAGAGCTTCTTTCTTCGGAAACAAGTTTTTTTTATTTTCCTTTTAAAGTTTTTATTTTTATCTTTCTAGGGATTGTTTTTGGAGTATTTATTAAAAGAATAAAAGTAAAACAAAACACAAACTAGCCTTAACCCCCCTTGACAAACAAAAATAAATATAGACATAATATTTTTAATTACATAAAAAATGTTAAAAATTGTTAAAATTTTTCCTTTTATATTTTTTTCTCTTTTTTTTGTTCTGCGTCAATCCGTAAACGCGGCCTCTTTTACGAATGCCAAAGATACCATCTCGACCTCCCGCCCCTCAGCCTCCACCCCGCTTGACGCCGACCTCTCAATCGGCGCGACCCAAGCCACAATTATTGACAACGGTTCAAGGTTTATCGCCTCCGATTCGGCTAAATTAATTGGGGGAACATCGGAAACGATAACCGTCGCCTCAATGTCGGCGGCCAATACCCCAGGCGTTGGCCAAAGAATAGTTTATTTCCCAACCGCGGTAACCAACGCCCACGCCAAAGGTTCGGTAATTATGGTTCCAATAACCGCCAAACATACTATTTCCTTTAACGCCACCAACGCAATTCCCGCTTCCGGTCAAATTGTTGTCGCTTTTCCCGTCGGCGATACTTCCAATCAAGCGTCCCCCTCCGCAACCGGTTTTTCTTTCAATAATCTATCCGGCAGCAGCAATCTCTCAATTTCTGGAGGAACCTGCAGTAGTTGGAGCGTCAGCGCGGCGGGCGGAACCGTTACCTGCAATGTTCAATCAACCATCGAGGCTGGAACAGAAGTGGTCATTACTATTGGATCCAGCGTTCCTGTATTAATCAATCCCACTAAAACCGCATCTGCAGGAACTGCAGACGCCTGGACAATTACCATAACCTCAAAAGACTCAAGCGGCGTTGAAATTGATAAAAGCAAAATCAGAATCGGCACTATTGATTCGGTTGAAGTTTACGCCACCGTTGATCCTTATATTAATTTCTCGATCGCCGGAAGAAGCGCGGGAGCGGCCGTTAATACCGGCAATACCACAGGCTGTACCAATACAGAAACTATTAATACCGGATTTGATTCTACCGCCACCTCGGTAAACTTAGGCGTATTAGGCGATGGACAAGTTAATATAAGCGCTCAACTGCTTACAATTTCTACCAACGCTGTTGGCGGATACGTTCTTACCGCCACCTCTTCCGGCCATCTAATCGACCCCGCCGTTGGTTATTGGCTAGCCGACGCGCAAGGAGATCCAACCAACAATAATACTCCATCCCCCGCACCAATTGTGGCGGGAACAACCGCTTTCGGCATCCACCCTTGCGGCCTTGACGTTCCAACCAGTTCTCCAGACTGGGCTGAAGGCGCTAATCAAACTTGCACTACTGGAGGAGGAACTGACTGCTATTACGCCAACCCGTCGTCAACTTATTACTATACGCTTGCCAGCGATAGCTCGGGACCGATCAGCAATTCCCTTACCGCCGGCAACGGACTGGTAACGGTTGAATACGCGGCAACCATTGCCGCAACCGTTCCCGCGGGCAACTATCGCACAACCATTACTTATGTGGCGACGGCAACGTTTTAGCAATCGAAATAAATAATTTTAAATAATTTAATAACTAGCGCAAACAAAAATGAAAACACTGCCCAAAAAAATAAAAATTATTTTTTCTTTTTCGCTATTCTGTCTTTTATCTTTAATCTTTTGCGTTCTCTCTCAAAAAGTCAAAGCCCAAACCGCCCGCGGTTTTACCATCTCTCCCCCTTCTTTTAAAATCTCTCTAAAACCCGGCGACGAAACGGAAAAACAAATAAAAATTACCAACAATTCTTCGGAAGAAGTTGAATTTGTGGCGAATGTTCAAGATTTTATTGTTACCGATAAATACGGAACCCCGGAATTGCTGCCTCCCGGAACAATGCCCGATAATAAATTTGCCGCCTCCACTTGGGCAACCATAATCCCCGATACTTTCACCATCGCGCCCGGAAAATCCTTTACTACTACTCTATATCTTAGAGTGCCGGGCGATGCCCGACCGGGCGGACGATATATTTCCGCCGCCTTTAAACCAAGCGACGGAAGCGGACTTGATGGCTCGGGCGCAATTATCAATAGCGTCGTTGCCTCGCTTGTCTCCATAACCGTTGAAGGACCGGTTAAAGAAGAAGCGCAAGTTATTGCTTTTAAGGCTCCCAGTCTTTCAGAATACGGCCCGATAACCTTGGCCACTGAAATTAAAAATTTGGGCGATATTCATATTTCTCCTCGAGGCACGATAAACTTTAAAGACATAACCGGAAAAATTATCTTTTCAGACGATATTGAAAATGTCAATATCTTTCCCAACGCCTCAAGGATTTATCGAACAACCCTTGCCCCAAAATTGCTTTTTGGAAAATTTACCGCCGAGTTTAAAGGCTATTTCGGAGAAAAAGGCAATCTTCCACTGCTAGCAACAACCAGTTTTTGGGTAATCCCCTATACGGCAATCAGCATTATTGTTTTAGCCATCGCCATTGTCATAATTACTATTCTCTATCTTCGGAAAAGAAACGAACTTCGAGAAGTAATTGACAATCAATAAACAATCAAAAAATTAAAATCGCTTAATCTTTAACCTTGTATCGATTAATTAAAAACCCGTAAATTTCTCCCAAACCGTAAGCAAGGTGAGTTGTTAAATAAAGACTAAAGACATAAAAAAACAAATTTAACTTTCTTTTCCTTAAAACAAGAAATAAACTATAAATAAACATAAAAGAGAAATAAAACGGACATAAAAGTTCAAAACCGAGAATTAAAATAATTGGCAGCAAAAAGAAAAAATGCGTTCTTTCCGGATATTTTTGTAAAAACCAAGCCCTTCCCTTTCCATAAGTAAACATGTTTTTGCCCCAAGAAATTAAATCGCTTCTCATCTTATGAATAACTTCATTTCCCGCCAAATACATAAATTGATAACCCTTTTTTGAAAGTCGATAGGTTAAATCTTCGTCTTCAATAATGCTGCCCAAATTTTCATCAAATCCCCCGACTTCGATAATTCTTTTTTTTTCAAAAAGAACGTTAAAACAAGGAAGGTGCGGCGCCAATTTATCTTTTAAAAATCTTGCGCCCTGAACCGAGCCGCGGCTTCCTAAAAAGGTATTAAGAAAAAGACCCAAAGCCTGATAAAACAAGGTAGTTTGCGGCGGACGATTGCCTCCTCCAACCGCGACAATTTTTCTGTTTTCTTTTTTGTATTTTTCAAATCCTTGAACCAAATTTTTTAACCAATTCTTTGGCGCGACGCAATCAGCGTCGATAAAGGCCAATAGCTCACTCTTCGCCTCTTTTACCGCGATATTGCGGCTTGAGGCAATCCCCCTTTTTTTATTAATAATAAGACGAATTTTTTTAGCCTTGACAAACTCCCTAACGGCTTTTCTTGTCCCGTCTTGCGAATTATTGTCAATCACTAAAATTTCATACTCTTTGGGACGGCAAAATCCCGTCAAAAGCGAATTTAGACATTCAACGATATTCTTTTCCTCGTTAAAACAGACAATGGCGACAGTCGCTTTTGGCATTTAATTTGACTCTAAATATAATTTGTTAAAAATCTCCACCCCGACCTTAACGATCTTTTTCCCTCGTTTGGGTTTTTTATTAATTGCCAAATTTTCTTTAAAAGATATTTTGGTCTTAAATGAAAAGAAAGATAAGCGCGATGACAAAAACTCATCATTTCTTCCGCCGAAAGCCCCGGAAGATCAATGACGCAATTATGTTTTCCTTCTTTGGTCAGCCACTCGCTAAAACTCTTTTTTTTAAGATAACCCCTTTTCTTAAACCAATCATAACTTTTTGTCCCCGGATAAACATAAACGGGATAAAATTGAGCGCTGTCCGGTTCAAGTTTTTTGGCAAATTTTAAAGTTTCTTTCATCGTCTCTTTTGTCTCTCCCGGATTGCCAACCATAAAACAGCCATGAACTAAAAGACCCGCTTTTTTAGCATTCTTGCTAAAACTTTGCGAATCTTCAAGTCTTATATTTTTACCCATATTATCAAGCAATTTTTGACTGCCAGATTCATAACCGACAATAAGAAGACGACAACCGGCCTCCTTCATTAGTTTCATTGTTTCAAAATCCAAAGAAACCCGAACATTAGCCGACCATTTTAGTTTATTCCCCTGCCTAATTAGTCGTTGACAAATATCTCTAACCCTATCTAAATTTGTCGTAAATGTATCATCTTCAATAACGACTTCTTTTATTTCCGGAAAATTTTTCTCTATATATTCAAATTCAGCCGCGACATTTTGAGCGCTGCGATAGCGATATTTAAACCCATGCATTACTTGAGGATAGACACAAAAAGAACAACCAAAAGGACAACCCCGACCGGTAATAATCATCATCATCGGCCAATCGGCGGCGGAAAAATAATAATTTTTTGGATTAAGATATTCTTTATAAATTTCGCCCGCAAAAGGAAACTCGTCAAGGTTTTCAATCGGTTTTCGCGGCTTGTTGGCAATTATTTTATTTTTCTGCCAAAAAACAAGGCCATCAACCAAATAAAGAGGCTTTCCCGCGGCCAAAGCGCTCGCCAACTCAACAATAGTTTGATCATATTCACCAACCGCAATTCCGTCAATTTCTTTTCCCGCTTTTTTTAGGGTTTGTTCTGACAAAGCCGACGGATGAGTGCCAACCAAAAGAACAAAAACTTTCTTTAAATTTCTTTTTATTCTTTGCGCAAACCTAATATCGTTCTCGATGCTGGGAGTGCTGGTCTCAACCACAATTAAATCCGCCTCGTCTCTTTTTAACTCTTTTATCGCTTCTTTAAAATCTTTATTTTCAGCCACAAAATCATAAAGTCTAACTTCATTCCCCTGTTTTTGCGCCCATAAAGCGGCATAAGCCAAAAAATAAGGATAATAAAGAGTCTTTCCTTTGGGCACGCCCGGACTTCTTTGCCCTCTCGAATAGTTTTTTAAAAATGGCGGATTGGCAAACGCAATTTTCATTTGCTAAAAGCGTAAACGGTTAAATTATGACCCAACATCCCCATGATTTTATCCAAAATCTTTAAAAAATTAAAATATGTTGTTAAAAAAGCCAAATTATTTTTAAACCGAGAAAAAAGAGAAAAAGGAAACCAAATAAAATTGGTTTTTGTCAAAACGTTAAAATTGCGTTCTTTAAAAAATTGTTCTATTTTTTGAGGAGAAAATCTTTTAGTCTTAAGTCCCCCATATTCGGTTCCCCAACCGATTAAATCTAAAAATATTTTTAAAGGCCCCATGCTCGAAGGCTCGCCAACAAGCCCAACCCTTTTCCCCACTCGACAAGCTTCTTTTAAAGCCTTTTGGGGATCGTAAAAATGATGAAGCGCGCCCATAAAAAAAACAAGATCGAAAGACTTGTCGGGAAAAGGCAGTCTTTCCGCGTTAGCCACGATAAAACTAATATTTTTCCCTTTCAACCTCTCTTGGGCGCGCGACAAAAGCTCCTCGGAAATATCAACGCCCACTATTTCCAAAACGCCTTTTTCAAACAACCACTGCGCCTCTTTTCCCCCGCCGATGCCAACATCTAAAACGCGAAACCCCCTTAGAGAACCGGACAAATTGATAAAAGTGTTAAGCGCTTTTTCATCAACCATTTTCGCGGCCAAACTCCTTCCTCTTTCTCGTTCAAAAAACTCTTCGTTCTCGGAAAAAATTTTTTCTTCGGGGGTTGAACTTAAGGCTTCGGCATACGCTTTGGTAAAAGCGAGATCTTTTTTAATTGCACTCAACCCTTCGTCTTCAAATTTTTCTTTCCATAAAATAAGCCTGCCTTGCCGCGCCTCGTATTTCTCCGCGCAGCCTTCGCAGACAAAATATTTCTTTTCTTTTTTTAAATTTGACCGACACAATGGACAAATTACCGTCTTAACCATCTCAGCGTTTCCTTATAATTTAAAGGCAGGGGTTTATTTTCTATTAATTTAAGATATTCTTTCATAAATTTCCGGTTCTCCGCAACCAGACATTGAGAGTGATATAATTTAAAAATTGTCAACTTGGAAGCTTCTTTTAAAATTTCTCTAAGCGATTCCTCTTTTAAGCTTCCCAGAGAAAGATGAATAAAAGGACAAGGCAAAACTTCCCCGTAAGGAGTAATATAAAGAACTTCTTTCACAGCTCCGCAACCTTGTTTAAACCAATTGCTGTCAATATCTCGTTTTAAATAAGGAGAAAACGATTTTAGGTTATTGATATATTTTACATCATTGGGAGTCAGTAAAATATTTTCGTTTCCCTTCCATCGACCGATTGGACAAGCAAATATGGGATTGATAATCAGTCTTTTGTCAATCGCCCACCTAAAAAGTTTTTTAATCCCCAAAGAACGCAAATTTTTATGAGTAATAACCGTATTTATTGATACCTTAAGCCCGCCCTTTAACGCTAACTCAATCCCCTCAATCGCTTTCTGGAAAACGCCGAAAGCGCCCCTAACCTCATCGTGTTCTTTGGAAAGACCGCTATCTAGACTGACATTTAATTTATCAACTCCCAACTCTTTTAACTTAAAAATAATTTCAGGAGTAAGAAGAGTGCCATTGGTGGTAATAGAAATATAATTTTTTTTAGGTTCAAAAACTTTTATTATCTCAAAAAGATTTTTATCTAATAAAGCTTCCCCGCCCTGAAAGGAAAAATGAATAACCCCCAAAGACATTGCTTCTTTGGCTAGGCGGCGGTAATCTTCAAGCGTCATTTTAGTTTGTGTTTTTTTAAGGGACGCGGCAAAACAGTGCCGACAGCGAAGATTGCAAGAATAATCCGTAGCTATATCAAGATAATGAAGAGGGCCGGTTTGAAAAAAATAAGCCTTTAGATATCCTTTAATTGCCCGCAAAATAAAAAGCGGCTTTTTCAAAGAAAAACCATATCGAAAGAAAAGAAAAAAATCTTGCAACTTTCTTCTCATTGTCTCCTTTCCAATCCCAAAATTGAAAGGAAAAAAGAAGAAAAAATAATTTGAATGCCCAAAACAAAAAGAGTCATAGACAAAATAGCCGGACGAATGGCGGATAATGACCCAAAACCAGTTTGCGCCCAATGAATAAAAGCGATAGCTCCGACAGCCGCGCCCATAAAAGCGACTCCCAATCCTACCCCAATCCCTTTCTCTAGCCGAAAATATTTTAAAACAGCGCTAATAATCAATTCCCCGCCGGTAAAACCGCAAACCCAAGAAAAAACTTTAGCGTAGATTCCCAACATAATAACTTGATAACCAACCAGAGTTAAAAGACTGGCAAGAATCATCGAATGAAAATCCAAAAAACGACCAAAAAGCCACAAAGGCCCTCGACTTAGAGCTAAAAGGCCCAAAACGCCAACGATCATAAAAAACGAGCCGGGAATCAAAAAAAGATAAGTTGGCGCGAAAAGAAGCATAAAGCGAAAATGTCGCCAAGCGTCGCGAAAACGAGAAAGTTTGGAAGGCGCGATTCTTTTTTTATAAGAAATAGGCGTTTCGCCAATCTTTAGCCCGTTTTGCGCCGCGCGAATAAGCATTTCTGAAGCAAATTCCATCCCCAATGTTTTTAACTTCAGCTTCTCAAAAGTTTTTTTGCTAAAAATTCTCATCCCCGATTGGCTGTCCGACAAAGAAAGCCCGTAAAATATTTTTAAAAAAAAGTTCAAAACGGGAGTTCCAAAAAATCGATTTAAAAAAGGCATCGCGCCCTTTTCAATCCGACCGCTTAATCGAGCGCCCAAAACCAAATCGTAACCTTCGCCAAATTTTTTTAACAAAGACGGTATTTCGGAAAAATCATAAGTTCCGTCGCTGTCGCCTATAACAATAATTTCCCCTTTCGCCTCTTTAATCCCCCTAAGATAAGCGCTTCCATAACCTTTTCTCTTTTCCAAAACTACCCGCGCGCCCGCTTTTTGAGCCAATTTAATAGAATTATCAATCGAACCATTATCGCAAATCACCACTTCCCCATCGATTTTTGCCTTTTTTAATGTTTTTAACGCCATTTCCACGCATAAACCAACGGTTTCCTCTTCATTAAGACAAGGCATAACCACAGAGACCAAAGGAGAATCGGACATAAGCATATTTTAGTAAATTAAGAAGCAAAAAGAAATCCCGATAAATCCAGCCGCAAATCCATTATTTTTTATCTTAGCTCTACCTACCTTCCCATTACCGATATCTTAACTCCTAAATAAGGAAATAATTTCCAAGCGATAACTTTATAACTTGAATCGTTAATTATTTTCGCGATTTGATTTCTTGCCGAAGCGTTAATTAAACGAAAGTCCAGCGTATCGAGCCTCCCCCCGTCCAAAACTTCAAAAAGAATTACATATTCTTTAAAATTATCATTTTTCAATCCCAAGCCCTTTTCTCTTCCTTTTAAAATATAAAATTTAAAAAGATAGGGACTAAATTCATTAGCCTGACCGACTAGAAAAATATTTTTTGAAAGATCGACGTTTAAAAAAATAAACTCAAAAATATCTTCAATTTTTTCACTCTCAAAAGGAAGTCCTTTTGGCCAAAAAGCGCGATTAAAACTAAAACGATCAAGCCCTTGATAATCTCGTTGATAAAAAACCGCCCCTCCCGTTTCGTGAGAGGCCGTTGCCCTGACTATCGAGGGAAGAAAAAATAAATCTTTAATTATTAAAAAAACGCCCGCCGCGATAAAAGGAATAAAAAAACCCGCCATCAACGCCAAACCGTTTAATTTTTGGCGAATATTGATTAACAAACGACTAAAACCGCAGCTTCCAAGAATATAAAAAGCGGGCATTGTTGTAAAAAGATACCTTCCTTGATTTTTAAAAAAGTTTTTCTCGGCCAATAAAAAATTAATTAAAAAAAGCAAAATTAAAATCCTAACTTGATAATTTTTAAAATCCTTAAAAGAGAAGAAAAAGCCCAAAAGAGTTAAAACGGCGATCGGCCAAGAAAGATGATAAACAAAAATTACTTCAAGAGGATAATAAAAAAGATGCCTCAGGGGAGAAACCACATAATCTGGAATATTTTTTAAATAATTGACAATGACGGCGAAATTGCCGGGAATCAAAAACATCCAAAAACCCAAAATCAAAAACGGAGCAAAAAAGAAAGAAATTAAATTTTTAACTTTCAAAAAACGAAACCTTTCAATCGCGAAATCTAGTAAAATCGCCATAAAAACCAAAAAACCATAAGTATATTTGGTTAAAGTTAGACAAGTTAATATAAATCCCGTCAGAAAAAAAATCGCGTTTGAATTTCTCTCTTTGGCTTTAAAATAAAGAAAAAGAGAAAAAAGGGTCAAGGTCGCGCCCAACCCCTCCTTCATTGCGGAAGAATAATAATAAACCACCATCGGAGAAGTAAGAAAAACCCCCGCGGCGATAAAAGGAGTAAAATTCCTGTTTTCGATTTGTTTTGACAAAAGAAAAATTAAAGAAACGGAAGGAATAATTAACAATAAAGAAAGAAATCGCGCCAAATTGATGCTATATTCAAAGGGCAGTGAAAATATCGCCAAAAACCAGCCTTGAAAAAAAGGATAATAAACCTCGTTTTTGGTCAACTTGATAAAACCAAAAAAGTCTTTAGCCGCAAGAAATTTATGAAACTGATAGCCTACTCCGATAAAACCCGCTTCATCCCAAAGAACCATCTGAGGCTTTGAAATCTTCTGAAAGACAAAAAAAAGATAAAAAAGAAAAAACAGAAATAAAAGAAGTCTATTTCGATTAATTTTTAATCTAAAAACCTTAAAATTCATCAAACATCGATTGTTTAAATTTATAAATTCATTGAAAATTATCGTCCTGTTTCTATTATACTTAAATAATGCTTCAAAAAATATCTAAAGTCTTGTCCGACGAAGTTATTTTTATTTTATTTTTGACTTTCGCGGTTGCCATTCTCGGGCTTGGCCCTCTTTTCTATTTTCAGTGGAAAATCGCGCCCAAAGGAACAACCTATACTTTTGCCCATAACTATATGCCGGATTTTTATCAATATCTTTCTTGGATGAAAGACGGAGCGGACGGAAAATTCTTAATCACCTCTCGGTTTAGCGCTGAAAATTTTATAAGAAAACCGGTTTATCTTTTTTATCCCGCGCTTGGTTTTTTAACTTCAAAATTGGGATTGCCCCTTTTTTACGGCTATACATTGGGGAGAATTTTTTTCAGTTTATTTAAAATTTTTGTTGTTTATTTCTTTATCATATCTTTGTTTAAAGAATCAACAAAAAGAAAAACCGCTTTTTTTCTCGCGCTTTTTTCTCCCCCTTTTTACCGCCTTTTTCCTTTAAATCTTATTTTGGATCGAATCTCCAGCGTGGATGTTTTACAGCGAACTTTTTTTATTCCCCATAATCTTTTAACCGCCTCGCTTTATCTTTTGGGAACAATTTTTTTTAGCCGCTTTTTAAATCAAGAAAAAAATTCTCGCTTTTATTTATTTCTTGCCGCTTTCTGTTTTTTTCTTGCCGCCGTCGCCAATCCCGCCATGTTAGTCTTAATCTTTTTAATTATCGGTTTTTCGCTAATTTTAACTCTGACGCAAAATTTTTCGTTATTTAAAAGACTATTTTTGGGTTCGCTTATCGCCTTTTTGCCCGCCGGACTGCTTCTTATTTATTATCAAAAACTCTTTCAAACAACTCTCCCTTTTTCTTGGATGTATTTTCAACAAAAAACGGTAACCTTGGGCGTCGGCGCAAAAGATTATCTTTTAAGTTGCGGGCCGACTGGATTCCTTTTTCTTTTTGGACTTCCGCATTTTCTTAAAAAGAAGAATTTTCTTTATAATTTTATTATCTCTTGGGCTGTCCTTCCCTTTGCTTTTTTGCCGCTTTTGGGTAAAATTTTACCCCTTTCTCAGGAACGTCTTTTTGAGCTTTCTCATTTTGTTCCGCTAGCGATTTTAGCCTCAGAAGGCGTCTTCTTTCTTTCTTCCTTAATAAAAAATGTACGAAAAAAAATTGTTTTTAAAAAAATACTTTTTACGGCCTTTTTTATTTTTATTATTCCTTACTACTATCTTTCTTTAAATTTTCAAATTAAATTGTTTAACAAACCCTACTTTAATGTTTATCTTCCCAACTCAATTCTCGAAGCCTTTTCTTGGCTTGATAAAAATACTCCCGACGAATCAATCGTCGTTTCCGCTTATTTTACCGCCAATATGCTGCCGGCTTTTTCTCACAACAAAGTAATTTTTGGACACGATTTTGTTACTTATCAAGCCGCGGCCAAGAAAAAAGAAATGGAGGCGATTTTTAACCCGTTAACGCCGCCCAACGAAATAAAAAAACTTCTTAAGGAAAATAAAGTTGACTATATCCTCTTAAGTCCGGAAACCGGAAACTTCGAAAACGTTAATTTAAAAACAATTCCGGAGCTAAAAATTGTTTATAAAAACAAAGAAAATACAATTTTAAAAGTAAAAGATTTCTAAATAACCCTAAAAATCATTACCATCTCGTTGGCAAAAATAATTCTTATTGGCAACTCAGGCCTTAAAAAGGGCGGGTTAATCATTTTTTGAGGATCTCCTCCTCGATCGTCCAAAGAAGACCAGACAATATAATTTATTTTGTTCTTTTTTAGGAAATAAGCGGCGTCTTGCGGCTTCAGAAGGCCTTGAAAAAAAGCTTCCGCCGAAAGAGCTTTTTGATCAAAATCAATCGTTGCCATCTTTCGACCGGCGTAAACATTGGCCCGGGCGAAAATAGGCAAAACAATGCCTATGTCGGAACTTTGAGCGGTTAAAACAATTTTCGTCATCTCTTTTTCTCGGTCAATAAATTTAAATCCTTCAATAATTTTTTGAGGAAAATAGTAAAAATAATCAGAAAAATCCGGATCCTTAATTCCCCTTTGTTTTAAAGAAAAAATTGTCGAAGGAAAAGAAAAAATAATAATCAAGGCGAACAACCAAAAAAATTTCTTTGCTTTTTCTTTAAAAATGGAGCTTATTGCCAAGATCAAAAGAACGCTTAAAAAAAGATAGCCTTCAGAAAAAATAAGTCGAGAATTATGATTGTTAAAAAGAAGGGATATTTTGGTAAAAAATAGACTAAAAGAAAAAATTGTCGAAACAAGACCAAAAAATAAAACAGGGTGAATTTTTTCTTTTTTTACAAAAAGATAAATTAATGCCAACGGAAAGAGAAGAAATAAAGGCCCGACTCCCCTAAAAAAAGTTTTTAAGGAAGGAAATTCCATCGCGCTTCTCTCCCACTCTAAAACTTCGGGAAAGATTGTTTCTGAAAGGCTTGATTTTAAATAAAAAGCGAAAGAAACCAAAACCAAAAATAAAACTAAAACCAACCCTGCAATTTTTAAAAAATCGGAAAAAGTTCTTTTTTCGGACAAAAAAACATAAAAAAGACTCAAAACAAAGGCCGGCAGCAAAAAAACAAGCTTAATCGGCGTAACGGACATAATTAAAAGAAAAAAGACAATCGTCGTCGAAAAATAAACAAAAACTTTTTGATTAACGCCCTTTTTAAAAGAAGAAAACAGCTTCCCTGAAAAGAAAAAAAGAAAGTAAACAAAAATGGAAGAAAAAATATAATGAGGAATAACGGTCAAACGATCAAAAAAAGTTGCCCGCCAATACCAAGTTAAGGAAAAAATTTTTACCTGCGGGGGAAAAAGGGATTTTAATTCGTAAAAAGGACCGGAAAAAATAAAAAGGAAAAGCGCCGGCAAAATAAGCGATTTCTTTTCTTCAAAACACAAACGAACAACCAAAAAAGCCAAAAAGAAAACAAAAGCGCCGCCAAAAGCGACCGCCAACGCGTAAGCAAGTTGAGGAGAAAAAGAAAAAATAGCGGCAATTTTGCCTATTATGACATAAGGCCAATTAATGGCAAAATACCCCTTCATCGGCTCGCTGGTAAAATAATTTATCAAAGTCCATTGCCCCTTTTGTCCTTGAAAAATTAAAGAAAGAAAATTGAAATAATCGGGCAAATAATGCTGAGAACCAAGGTAAATTGTTCCCGGCGGAGTTTTTATCGCCCCCAAAACAACATGAAGAATGTTTAAAAAACCGATAATCAAAGATAAAAGAAAAATCGCCATATATCCATTCTTGAATATCATAAGCAAAATATCAATAAATGCTTAAAGAGTAAAACCGTCGCGCTCTAAAGATATGAAATTAAAACCCGTTGACAATTGCTTTTCAATTTAGTTAACTTACATATATGGAAGAAAAACCCGATATTAAAAAAATTGGTCTGGGCATTTTTTTGGGAACTGTGGTTTTGGCGGGAATAGTCTATAGCGGATATCTCTACTCTCAAAAAAATGGATCAAAATTAGCCAGTCCGTCAAGCGCCGGCGGCGAAGATTCTTCCTTAAAAGAAAATCCGCCCACCGCCCCCGTCCGGTTTACCGCCCCGGCCGATACTCCTTGGGTAACTTTTAAAGGCGAGGCTTACCCTTACTCTTTTTCTTACCCGGAAACCCTATCCTTGCAACGATTTATTTCTCCTTTGGATGGAGTCGGCATCAGTTGGGGAAATTTGGATCCAAAATTTAATATGCTTCTGGATGTTCAAAACGTTGCCGAACGAGGAACAGAATATGTTGGCAAAATTCAAGATTATGTTAATGTTTGGTGGAAGGCGTATTCAGGATTAACGGGAATTAAATCAATTGAAAAATTTGTCAATAAAAACGGCTTGACCGGCTATAAAGCGGTATATATCAACAAAGCCGGACAAACTCCAAACGTAGATATCTTTTTTGAAGTTCCCAATGATCCAAAACTAGTTATTCACCTCGCAAACGGCATCTTAGACCCGGAAATCTTTGATCGAATTGTAAACAGCGTAAATTATAAATAATCAAAGCAGCCAATTTAGCAATTTAACCGTTCCTTCTTTCTGCTAAAATAACTCTATGAACAAACTTCTTTTAATTGTTTTCTTTGGTCTGGCTCTTCGTCTTCTTCTTGTCCCCTTGCCCGGCTTTGAGGGAGATATCATCTTTTGGAAATCGTGGAGTCAAACCGCGGCGGAAAAAGGAATTGTTTACTTAACCGAAAATACCGATTACAATTATCCCGCCGGTTTTTCTTATATTCTTTGGCTTATTGGAAAAACATATAAAGCTTTAAATAAAACCGCCGAAGACTTCTGGCGTCCGAACAATTATCAATTTCTGTTCCTCTCAAAACTGCCTTCAATTTTAGCCGATTTGGGAATTTTTCTTATTATATACTCTCTTTTTTTAAAACCCGAACTCTTAGGCTTTCCCTTAAACTTTAAAAAATACGCTCTTTTGTTTGCAAGTTTTTATTTTCTTAACCCCGTCGCTCTTTTTGATGGGGCATTATGGGGACAAGTTGATTCTTTTGGAATCCTTTTCCTATTTCTAACCATTTTTTTCTTGACTCAAAAAAGACCCTGCCTTGCTACCGCCTGTCTTTCGCTTGGTTTTCTTCTCAAACTTCAAAATATTATTTTTTTGCCTTTATATTTCTTTTATTTATGGAGGGTTTATGGATGGAAAGAAATGATAAAAAATGGCGGAATATCGCTCTTTATTTTTCTTATTATCACTCCACCCTTTATGTTTGCCAATAATTCTGGACGACCAATAACTTTGATATTTCAAAACGCGGATTGGTTTCCCTTCCTTTCTCTTCACGCCTATAATCTCTGGTGGATTTTAAGCCTTGGAAAGGGAATGACAACCAGCGACAAAATCTTAACTTTCGGCTTAACTTCCGCCAAAAATTTGGGCCTTATTCTTTTCGCTTCGGCCTATCTTCTCTCATTAGGCTTTATTTTTAACAAACCTTCAATTAAAAAATTAATTTTTGTTTTTTACTTCATCGCTCTTTCTTTTTTTGTTTTGCCAACGCAAAGCCATGAAAGGTATATTTTCCCGGCGTTTTCTCTTCTTCCTCTCTTGCTTCCGTTTTTCGCGAATCTAATAGCTAATCAAAAATCAAAAATTTATAAAATCGGATTTTTGAATTTTAATTCCGAAGCCTTAACTTTTGCTCTTTGCGGCCTAAGTTTTATAATTTTTTCTTTTTTTGTTTTAATCAATCTTAATAACAGCCTAATCTCTTTCTATCCTAAAAACGGAATTTCTTTTTTAAAAATTTTTGGCGAAGGAGAAAAATTTGATCTCTCTTTTGTAATTTCCGCCCTAAATTTCCTTCTTTTTCTTATTTTAGTTTTTTTTCTTTCCCAAAAAACGCCTCGCTTGTTTGCGGCCGCTTTTCTTTTTATTCCCGCGGCGCTAATAATAAATAACCTCGACTTTCTTTTCAAAAATCAAATTTCGCTTACAAAACTTAAACCAATAGAAATTAAACAAGAATACGGCATTCTTCAGGTTAACCAAAGCCTTAATTCAATGTTGGGGGCAAAAAATAAATTTTTTCTTTCATCCAATTACTATTTTTATCGCCGAGGTTTCGGCGCTCACGCCAACTCTGAAATTGTCTTTGATATTGATAAAAAATTTAAAAAATTTGCCACCGATTTTGGCATTGATTCTGAAGCGGGAGAAAAAGCTTCGGTAATTTTTGAAATTTACGGAGACGGGAAAACGCTTTTTAAATCGCCCCTTTTTAGAAAATTTGATCTCCCCGGAAGAACCGAAATAAGCATAGAAGGCGTTAAAACGTTAAAATTAGTTATTAACGACGGCGGCGACGGAATTACCGACGACCACGCTGATTGGCTGGAACCAATATTGTATAAATAACTTGCGATTTATGAAATATCTGCCTTATTTTTTAGTTTGTTTTGCGATTCTGTTTAATCTCTATACTTTAAGTCCGGAACTTAAAGTCAAAGCCGATCCCAACGACAATATTTTTCACTACGCCCTAATCTATAAAGCAAACGAAATCATAAATTCCATAGCCGCCGGTCAAAAACCGCCATCCGCTCTCTTTGATCATTGGGTTTCTTATTGGGCCTCTGGCTATCCGCTCCCTTTTTATTATCAACATTTTCCCCATCTTTTCGTAGTATCAATCTATAAATTAATATTTCAATCTATTTCGCTATATAACATATTTAATTTTATCAAATGGTTGCTTTGGGGAATTTTCCCGCTTTCTTTATACTGCGGCGGAAGATGGCTCGGGCTTTCAAAAATCGCCGCCGCTTTTTCCGCTTTTTTTGGCAGTCAACTGCTTACCGACGGCCTTTATGGAGCGGATATCTCTAGCTTTGCTTGGAGGGGTTATGGTCTTTATACTCAACTTTGGGCATTAATCTTTGCCCCTTTGGCGTTTGGAAAAATTTATAAAGCGGTCAAAAATAAAAATAAATCCGATTTAATCTTGTCAATAATTTTTCTCTCCGCCGCCTTTGCTTCTCACTTGGCCATCGGTTATATCGTCGCCGTCTCTTCTCTTTTTATTCCCCTATCCTTTCTTGAAATTGAAACAATTAAACTCCAATTAAAACAAAAAAAGCGGGAAAAAATTTCAATCAAAAATCTTAAAAATTTGCTCTTGACGCTCAATATTCAAGATTTAATATTGATACTCGGCTCTTCTTTTCTTTTACTCTCCTATTGGTTTATTCCTCTTCTTAAAAACAATCTTTACCACAATGTCTCTTTTTGGGATCCGCCGCTTAAATGGGATTCTTACGGCGCCAAAGAAGTTCTCTCTATGTTGGCCGGAGGAGCTCTTTTTGATTTTGGAAGACCGCCAATTATAACCATTTTAACGATTATTGGACTTTTAGTCTGTCTTTATCGTTTTAAAGAACAATATCGACTTTTAGCGATGCTTTTTCCTTTTTGGCTTCTTTTGTATTTTGGAAGACCTTTCTGGGGCAATTTAATCAATCTTCTGCCCATGATGAAAGAAATGCACCTGCAGAGGCTTATTAACGCGCTTCACCTTTTCTCCTTCCCGCTTATTGGAATCGGATGCGAATTTCTTGTCAAAAACGGAAGAGACAAACTGCAAAACGCAAAATTAAAGTTTAAAAATAAAAGTTTGCCTTTCTTTGATTTCGGATTCCTGATTTTACTTTTAGTATTTGGTTTTCTCGTTTATAAAGCCAATTACAATTATCTGAAACTAAACCAAATTTGGCTTAAAGAAGCCAATCTTCTTTACGCGCAAAATGAAAATTATTTTAAAGCTCTTTTGGATAAACTTAAAAGTCTGCCGCCCGGAAGAATTCACGCCGGCAGACCGGGAAATTGGGGCAAAAATTTTAAAATCGGAGCGACTCAAGTATATCTTGCGCTTTCAACGCAAGGATTTGATATTAATGGATTCTTGCCTGAAAGCTGGTCGTTAAACACCGATCTGGAAACCTTTTTTGATGAAAATAATCCAGAACACTATCAATTTTTTAACGTTCGCTATTTAATTACCCCCTCAGATTTTAAAACGCCTAAATTTCTTAAAGAAATCGGAACTTACGGACCTTTTAAACTTTCTTCGGCTGAAACAACCGGTTTTTTTGATATTGGCGTCTCAAATCTGCTGGCAAGATCGGAAAAAGAAAACTTTTTGAATTTTGCCAGGCTTTGGTTTTCTTCGGATCTTCCTTCCAAAAAAGAATTCCCCACTCTTCTTTTATCCAAAAAATCTCCCGCGCTTCCTTATACAACCCAAATTGATTTAATAGGAACCAATCTTTATAAGAGAGATGAAAAGATTTCTACGATTTATTCGCTTTCTTATAATTTAAAACCAGAGCCGGAGTTGCTGGGCAAAATTCTTAAGGAAAAAATTGAAAATGAAAAATATTCAGCCAAAGTCGAAATCAATAAAGACTGCCAAAACTGTTTAGTAATTTTTAAAATGACTTATCATCCCAATTGGCAAGCCAAAATCGACGGCAGTTTAACCGACAAAATAATGGTTCTGCCAAGTTTTATGGCAATTAAAATTCCCCCCGGAATCCACGAAGTCGAATTTGTTTACCAACCCGATAAATTTAAACTGCCGCTTTTAGTTTTTGGCGCTTTTTTTGCTGGTCTGCTGGGAATTCTTAAAAAAATAGATAAAATTAATAATAATGATTAAAAAAATTGTCTTTATTTTAACCGCTGTTGCCTTTACTTCATCTCTCTTATTGTATAATCAATTGCATAAACCAAGCGAAAACAAAAATTTGGTTCTTTCCGAAAGAAGAGAGATTCCCCAACCGCCAATTACAATTTCAGCTCGGGTTGGCGGATATATTCTTAATAAACTTACCGGCTGGACTTCGCCTTTTGCGGAAGTAATTTTAACTTCTCAAGGTTTATTAAGAAAAACTCTTGCCGACGAAAAAGGCTTTTTCGCCTTTTTTTATATCCCCGTGCCAAGCAATCTTAACGAATTTTGTCTTATAAGCAAAGACGCAAACGGTCTTTCCTCTTTTCCTGTTTGTCTGCCTCCGCCGGCGGAAAATATGGATCTCGAAATGGAAAACCTGATTCTTTCCCCCACGCTTTCTCTAGAAAACGGCCTAATTCCGGTTGGTAAAACAGTTAAAGCCTCCGGCATGACTCTTCCTGAAATAAATGTTGAGGTTAGTTTATTTACCGAAAATCAATCGCCTCTCTTAAGTTTTGTTCCCTCGGCGCTGGCGTTTGGTCTTCCCAAATATCAAATTAAAACCAATAAAAATGGTTATTTTGAATTCTCTTTGCCCGCCGTTTCTCCTTCGAAAAATCGGGTTTTTGTAATTGCCAAACCTTCTTTTAATGACTTAAATCTAAATGAAATAGTTTCTCCAAAAAGCAATACCCTAACCTTTCAAGCCTTAGGTATTATTGGGCTCTTAAAAATGCTTTTAAATAATTTTCTTAAACAAATAATCGCCTTTTTAAGCAATAAAGAAAACCTCAACGCTAAAATTATCGTCTTTGAGATATTTATTTTTCTCTCTCTTGTTTTTTTATTTTTGTTCAAAAAACAAAAAAGGAAGAAAGTTATTAACCGCCGATCTTAAAAAAAATTAATTTCTCTCTTCTAAAACCGATCTTTTATTATTGGAAGATAATAGTTACTGTTTGAGGAATAATAATTCCATCCACCTGAGCTTGAATTTCGTATTTTCCGGGCTGGACCGCCGAAACATCGTAAATTGCTTGTCCTAGGCTATCGGTTGTCGGTTGAGCCGGAGAAAAAGAAACCTGACCGCTTTGACAAAGACTTTCTTCTCGACAATTAATTAAAACGTTTTTGTTGGCGACCCCTTTCCCTTGATCATCCAAAGCAAAAACCGTAACTCGAATTTTATCGCCTCCGACCCTGCCTGTAAGCGGAGAAGCAAAAACATAAGAATTGGTGGAATTAAAAACGCCTGACGAAGCCGCTCTTCCAAATAAATTAGTATTTCCCCGCGAAAGAACGACCAAAACATAAACTACAATAATAAGGAAAAGACCTAAAATTATATATAATACAACTGAATGCTTTTTAGGCATTTCGTAATCTTAAAAAACAGCTTAAGAGAGCAAAAATAAACTAAAATTCTTTTTCTCTTCTTTTAACTTTCTTTTTCCTTAATGCTTTTGCCCTCTGCTTGCTTTTAATATCTCTAAATTACCTGATTATAGAAAAGAAGTCAAGTATTTGTTGATAATTTTTTAAATTTGTCTCTATATCGAAATGTTTAATAGAAAAAATAATGCTGGCAAACAATATTTATATTTGCTAATTTGGTTAAGTTGTCAATTTTTTAAACAAAAAATTAATTATATAAATAAAAATTAAATATTTTTTTAAGAAAGTTTTTATTTAGCATATCGATACTAAAAAATTAAATTTTAATTAAAAAAATATTTCTTATTTATTTTTTTATTATTTTTACTTTTTAGGATTTTAAAAATTAAAAAATTCTCTCCTCCCTCCCCTAAAAATTAATTGCAATTATTTGATATATTCAGATATATATTGATAGACGTATTTTATGTAAAATGCTTAGTGAAAAAGAAAATGCGGAAATTATTTTTATTCCTAAACTCTTAATTTAAATCTTAAATTTTTGTTCGTAAAATAATCTTAATTTCTTATATTTTGGTTTCTAAATTTATTTTAAAACAAAATGCTTTATTTTTTTAATATATCATAATATATCTTAAAACATCCAAGCTAGCTTCTTTTTAAAATTCTTTCAGAAATACAAAAAATTTCTTCCCAACGAGCCTTAAATTCGCTATTGACTATAATTTAAATCTTTCTCTATTATAGTAGAAATAGAGAATAAATATGTATAATCAGTATAATTTCGAGGCTAACTCCATATTTAAAAGACTTCTTAACGATTTTAAGTATTTTCTTCGCGCGGAAAAAATTTCCGCCGGTTCGATTCGCTGTTATCTTTCCGATGTCCGCCATTTTTTTTCTTGGCTTGAAAATTTTTTAATTAAAAATAAATTAACCTTAACCCTAAACGATTCCGTAAATTCCAACTTTCTAAAAATCGTCAGCAAAAATATAAATCAAAAAGTTTTGGATGAATATAAAAATAATCTGTTAACGGAAAAAACGCCCCTAAAAACGATTAATCGCCGCCTCTCTTCCTTAAGAAGATTTGGGAAATTCTGCCAAAAAGAAAAATGGTTGGATTTTAATCCTTTTGATACTCTTCGCAATATTTCCATAAGAGGAAACGAATCTCTAGATGAAAAAAATTATTATCTGGGAGAATTCAGAAACGAACTTTGCAAAAAAAGAGTCAGTCAAGCAACCGTTAAAAATTACTTGTCTGACATCAAACAGTTTCTCGCTTGGACGGAAAGAAAAAACCGAATTTAATTATGTCAAATACTGCCCATCAAATCATCAAAGAATATCAAGAACACCTTATAAAACAAGGGCTCTCCCCCGCTTCTATTGAAAGAAAGCTTTGTTCAATTAAAGCGTATTTGGAATTTATTGAAAATAAAAAATATCAAAAGCCAATAAACGAAAATCAAGAAATATCTTTCTCGGAAGAACAACTTAAAAAACTAAAAGAATTGGGAATAACTCCTAAAAAATCTTTCTTTTCAAAACTTCTTTTGGTTCGATTCTTTAAAGGGATTTATAAAAGTTTATTAAAAATTAAAGAGGTTCGAAAACTCGGTTATCGCCTTCTCTACGCCTTAAAATATCGCCGGCCTAAGTGGCTCATTTCATATCAAAAACTATCTTTTAGCCGATATATCAATCTAGCGATTCTAATAATTTTATGCGTGGCTCTTGGCGTTGGCGGATACGAAAAATTCTTTAAAAAAACTTCTATTGAGGGATTAGTCTTAGGATCCGCTCCCGTTTCCGCTCCCAATTATCTCTCCTTTCAAGGACGATTAATAGATAAAGACGGCAACCCCGTTACTCAAGTAACTCATTTTAGATTTGCGATTTATAACGATCCTGTCGCCTCGGGCGAAGCTAAATTGTATGAAGAAGCAAAATGGATCGAACCCGATAGCGACGGCATATTTAATACTCTTATTGGAGATACAGAAGCGATTGATCCAACAATTTTTAGAGACAATACCAATCTTTATCTTGGAATAACGGTTAATACCGATCCCGAAATGACAGATAGACAACAAATCGCCACTGTCGGTTATGCCTATAATTCTCAGTATCTTCGCGGATATGATGTTGGCGTAAGCGGCGCCGATGTAAATCAAATTCCAGTTGTCGATAGTTCTGGAAATATTGTCATTGCCGCCGCCGGACCCGCCCTTAGAACCACTTCTGGCACTTTTAAGATTGAATCGCCAGTTATGTATCTAAAAACAGTTGATAATGGCGGAATCCATTTAATCCCCGACGGAACAGGCAATGTAAATATTGCTTCTGGCACTCTCGAAGGCTCTGTGCTAAACGCCACTTCCTCTGCCCTAACCACCGGCAATCTTATATTTGGCGTAGTTAATAATAATAATACCGACTATAATCTCCTACAATTACAATCGGGATCAACTCCAACAAATAAATTTACAGTCGATGCCGAAGGGAATCTTTTTATCGCCGGAAAAGTTGGCATTGGCAAAGAAGCTTTGCTAACATCTCTTGATATTAGTGGAAGCGCCACTTTGTCAGGAACATTAAGTCTTGGTCCAAACGCTCCAGCCGCCGCGGGCGACTGCAATTCTTCTTCCGCCGGAAAAATCTATTTTAACGGCGTTGATAGCAAATTCTATTATTGCAACGGTTCAAGTTGGTCAGATTTAACCGGCGTTACAGGAAGCATCGGCATTACAGGAGTTACCGGAATGACCGGCCTTCAAGGTATTACTGGCGTAACCGGTGTCACTGGAGTAACCGGAGTCACAGGCGTAACTGGTGTTACAGGCGCAACTGGACCGCAAGGCGCTCAAGGTAATCAAGGGGTAACTGGAATTACAGGAGTCACTGGAGTAACAGGCATCACAGGTGTTACTGGTATTAAGGGGGTAACAGGAATAACTGGAGTTACCGGCGCGACTGGGCCTCAAGGAGTAACAGGGGTAACAGGCGTTCAGGGAGTAACGGGAATAACAGGCGTAACGGGCGTTACTGGAGTAACAGGAGTAACTGGTGTTACAGGCGTGACGGGAGCAACTGGACCTCAAGGCACTCAAGGTAATCAAGGAGTAACAGGAATTACAGGAGTCACTGGTGTAACTGGAGTCACTGGTATAACTGGAGTTACGGGCGCGACTGGACCTCAAGGAGTAACAGGGGTAACAGGCGTTCAGGGAGTAACGGGAATAACTGGAGTAACGGGTATAACAGGTGTGACAGGCGCAACTGGGCCTCAAGGCGCTCAAGGTAATCAAGGGGTAACAGGTATCACGGGTGTAACCGGAATAACAGGTGTCACGGGAATAACTGGAGTTACGGGCGCGACTGGACCACAAGGGGTAACAGGAGTAACAGGCGTTCAG